>Ga0209266_1000446_pt1 | contig 32349 bp, 31 predicted proteins | sample GraSoiAngelo_132_FD_185889 | JGI IMG/M metagenome (GOLD analysis project Ga0209266, IMG submission 185889) | Grasslands soil microbial communities from the Angelo Coastal Reserve, California, USA - 14_0929_02_40cm (SPAdes) (version 2) | ecosystem: Environmental > Terrestrial > Soil > Grasslands ...
GCCAGCACCTTGTGCCGGTGCGCCAGGTGCTGCGGGACGACCTTCACGACATCGGAATCGATCTCCAAAGACGACAGCTCAACGTACGGCATGCCCCACTGCAGGGCCAGCACCTTCGCCAGTTGCTGCTCGGACAACGACCCCTGTTCCACCAGGATCCGGCCGAGGTGCCCGCCGGAGCGGTGCTGCATCTGGATCGCCCGATCCAACTGCTCCCGGCTTACCATCTTTTCATCGAGCAGGATCTGGCCCAGGGATTCTGAGCGGGGGCGCGGCTTCCCACGCGCCGGCTCTTCTCTGGGTGGCGGCACGAGTTGAGGGCGGCCCGCCGGTCTGGGAATCTGGCGCTCCCTGGGCGGCTGTGGCCGCGCGGGAGCCGGCGGTGCGGCGGGCGGTTGTGCCCGCGGCGGTTCGTGCTGCGGAAATTCCGCCTCTGCTGCTTCGGCCTCGGAAGGCTCAGCCTGCGGCGGTTCTGGCCGCACCGGTTGAACCGGCGGCTGCACTCTCGGCGGCTGCACTCTCGGTGGCTGAACTCTCGGCGGTGGCGCCTTTGGCGGGGCCGGAGCGGCTGGGGCACGCCCGACCGGCGGCATGGCGACAGACGCACGAGGCTCACCGTTCGGAGGCGCGGCGGGCGGGACCGGCATCCGCGGCAACGCGGCAGGCGTCTCCGGCGCGGGCCGCCGCGGGGAGCTGACCTTCCGGTCGATCCGCTCCTGAACCTTCGACGCATCGCGGAGTCTGCCGAGCTTGATGTAGACGTCGCGCAGCGCGGTGTGGATCTCCGCGTCATCGGGCGCCAGTTCCGAGGCTTTCTCATACGCCGCGGCCGCCTTCTCCCATCGCTCCACGGCCACATGCATCTCGGCCAGCGCCACATACACCATGACCGCTGCGCGGGGCGTCCGCCGCTGGACGTACAGAGAGGCCAGCCGGGCGTAGGCCACGGCGTCACCCGGCGCCAGCTCCAGTACCTTCTTATAGGCATTGACCGCGTCGTCGAACTGGCCGCGCGATTCCAGGCCCCGGGCTTCATGAAAGATCAACGCGCACTCCAGCGTCGTATCGCTGTCGGAAATGCCCAGCCGCTGTTTGAATTCTGCAATGTCAATGGCCATGAGCCTCTCCCGTTGCGAGAGCGTTGGAACCCGATCGCTTCGTCGTCATTTAGAGTTGACTGGCCACGGCCTGACGGACCTTGCGCATCTCGATCCGCACGCGGCCCAGATTGGCGCTCTGATTGCCGACAACCGCCAGCACCGCATCTGGACCGGCCGGGGTCACGGCCACCGGACCCAACTCGTATTCCAGCAAAATCGTTCCCATCGCGCCCAGTTTCAGCGTCTCGCCCATCGCCTCGGCCGCCGTCACGCTGCTGGCGGCGATCGCCGCCACCGAATCCGTCTCCACGGAGCCAGACGACACCGCCTCGATGGCGAACCCATCGCGGCCCACGACCATGGCGGCCGTGACGCCTTCCACCTTCAGCAGCGCCTCCAGGATGCCGCGCAGTCCTCCGACTGCGACGTCGGCCGTCTGCACGTCCACGCCCCCCTCAGGTTCGTTGAAGCGTTGGAATGTTGGAGCGTTGGAAGGATTATCGGCCATCGGGATCCTCTCGTTTCAACATTTCAACGCTGCAACGTTCCAACGTCCTGGATGGTTAGGCCACGCCGGCGTTGAGGACAGAGGCAATTTCCGGCATGAAGCGGCGGAGTTGGAGCCGGGCCTTGCCGACGTTTCCCCGAGGGTTGATGACGATCCCCACATAGTAGTCCTGGCCGGCCATCGCCAGGAGGACGATGTACCGTTCAGCGACCAGCATGATGTGGTCAATGGGGCCGCCATCCAGTTTCTGACACATGTAGTCGAGCACTTTGCTGGCCACGGCGCCTTCTTCAGAAATCTCCTCCACGGAGAAATTAGGATCGACCTTCAGCGCTTCGATGGTCGCGCCGTCCATCCCGACGACCACAGCGCCCACCAGCCCTTCGATCCCGCCTACCAGCGACCGCAGCAGGTCTTTTACGTTCCCAGCCATTTCAACACCTCATGCGTTGAAACGTTGAAGCGTTGAAACGTGGCAGCCCCGCACTGGTGCGGTCACGTTCCAACGATCCAACCTTCAACGGTTCAACGTTTTGCATCGCCGTTGCTGGTCGACTCGGCCTCGAGCAGCAGGCGAATGCCCTGCAGCCGCAACCCTTCCTCATCGATCAGGCGCTTGATGCGCCGGATCAACTCCAGATCGCGCTGGCTGAACAAACGATGTCCGCCTCGCGTGCGGGCCGGGCGAAGCAGCCCGTACTGGCTCTCCCAGGCCCGGATCCGCCGCGCGTCCACGCCGGTCAGCCGCGCCACGGTGCGGATTGGATAGATTGGGAGTTCCGGTGCGACCACGTGCTCCTCGGTCTTCACGTCCTGTCCCTCCTTGCCGTTGGCTCACACTACTTCCGGATGTAGCGTCTCTCGCAGCCGCCGCAGGGCAGCGTGCATCACTCGGGAGACGTGCTTCTGCGAAATACCAAGCTTGTGGGCTGCCTCCGTCTGAGTCAGATCCATGTAGAACAGGTAGTAGATCACCTTGCGCTGGAGGCCCGAGAGGCGTTCGATCGCATCGGCGATGAGCACGCGATCTTCGACCGGCATCGAGCCGGCGGCGTGCTTGGTCGTGATGCGGTCCCGCTGGGCAATCGGGGCGCCGTCGTCGCCTTCCCGCTCTTCGTCCAGCGAGACCAGCCGCAACGACTCGCGTGCCTGGAGGACTTCAGCCACTTCGTCTACATCTGCCTCGATCACGCGGGCGATCTCCGCGGGCGTCGGGGCGCGGCCATTGCGCTGGGTAAGGTCGGCCATGGCCCGGGTGATGCGGTGATCCATCTCGTAGAGCCAGCGCGGGCGCCGCACCGTAGTCCCCTGGTCCCGCAGATAGTGCCGGATCTCCCCGGCAATCAGGTGCCGGGCATATGTCTCAAACTTCACACTCCGCTCCGGGTCGAAATTGGTCACCGCGTTCATCAGCCCGATGTACCCGATTTGGTGAAGGTCCTCCACGGGAATCCCGGACCGGGCGTAGCGCCGGGCTACCTGGTGCACCAGGGGCATGAAGAGCGTGGTGAGTCGCGCGTGCAGCTCGGCGCTGCGGAGGGAACGGTAGGAACGAAAGAGGACGACGATATCATCCGCCGGGGCGGCCTCCCGGACTGGATGCGCAGGAGCTCTGTATCCCATAAAAATGCCCCCCTTGTGTCAGCCTCCCCGAAAATTCATCGATCGAAATCTTCGGGGCACTTCAGGGTGGCCGAGGAGGGGGAAACAAAACTCCTCGTTCGGCAACCCGGCCGACCTCCCGGCGATCTCCCCCGGCAGGTCCCGTAGCTTTGCGCCCCCAGGTCACCCTGGGTTAGCCTTTGTCGCGAGGACGTATGGAATTCTAACAAACTGCTGAACAACTTGCAAGATACGAAAGCGCCTCGTCCCCCGGGATCTTGGGCGGTTCCATGGAGATTTGCAGCAACTTCGGTGCCGGAGGCCCCGAAAAGCGTCGAAAAGTGAGAAAGTTGGAAAGTCGGGGGGCTAGCTTCCAGCCAGGTGCCGGTACAGCGTCATCACGTTGTAGACATACCACTGGGTTTCCCGAAACGGGGGGATGCCATTGTACCGGGTGACGGCGTTGTGGCCGGCATTGTACGCCGCGAGCGCCAGCTGGAGGTTGCTGCCATATCGGTCGAGGTGTCCTCGCAGGACGCGGACGGTAGCGTAGATGTTCCCAACCGGATCGGCAGGGTTGATGCCCATCGCGCGCGAGGTTTCCGGCATCAGTTGTCCCAGGCCGGACGCCCCTGCCACGGATTCCACGCTCACCCGGAACCCGGATTCCACGGCGATGAGCGCCACGACCAGCCGGGGATCGACATGGTAGGCCGTCGAGTAATACAGCACACTGCGGACGATCGCATCCACTTGAGCCGGGTTCAAGCGAGGATTGTACCAGCTGACCACATAGGCATAGGCTTCCGGGATCATCTCCTCCTCCAGCACCGGCACCTGCCGCCCGGATGCGGCTCGAAGCCACTGCTGGGCCAGGAGGGCGGTCTGAGGCCGCGGGCTGTGACTGGCGCGCAGAAAAGCGGCTCTGGCGTCGTTGTCTCGGCCTACCTGCGCATAGGCAGCGCCCAGCCAGAGGGCGGTCTCGCCTGACGGCTGGAACGCCATGGCACGCTCAAAACACATGACGGCATCGGGGACACTGCCCAGCTGATAATACGATCCACCCAGCCAGACCCAGGCGCCTGCGTCCGTCGGATGGTCTGCCAGATAAGCCCGCAGCGCAACGACGGCATCCAGGTGCCGGCCGGCGAGATGCGCCGCCCGGCCGGCAGCGAACAACGACTCGGCGGACGCGACAGGGGGCCACACGCCCGCGAGCGCGACCACCAACACCAGGATGCCCCCGGCCTTGTTCACCCGCGCACTGCCACGGAGTGTCACGTCAGAGTATTTGCCCGCCACGACGTGCGTTAGGCTACTTGAAGCACGTAATCGCGTAGTCGCGTATGCGCGGAGCCGCGACAACCAGACTACGCGCCAACGCGACGCCGCGATACCGGTTATTGGCGCCGGGTCGCCAGTTGTACCACCCGGGCGCGCACCAGCCGCTCCAGGCGGCGGATGAGGCGCGTTGTGGGGAATTCCTGCGTGGAGAGGGGCTCAACCAGAATGGTCCTGACGCCGAGAAGGTTGCCGCCCAGTATATCGGTGAACACCTGATCGCCGATCAACGCGGTGCTCTGCGCCTGCGTGCCCATCAACGCCATCGCCCGCCGAAACCCCCAGGGAATGGGTTTCACCGCCGCGGCGACAACCGGCACGTTCAGCGCGCGGCCGATGGCCTGCGTGCGGGATGAAAAGTTGTTCGAGACGATGCACATCCGCACGCCCATGTCCCGCACGCGGCCGACCCACTGCCGCACAGGTTCCGTGGGCCCGGGCGCGTTCCACGCGACCACCGTGTTGTCCAGGTCGAGGATGAGTCCCCGGATGCCGTCCGCGACCAGCCCGCTGGGATCCAGCGCCAGGACCGACAGCGCGTACCGGGAGGGGATCAACCATTTGAGCATTAGGGGACCGACCGGTAGCGGCGGATGGCGGCCAGGTGTTCCTGATACGTGCGGCTGAAGACGTGCGAGCCATCAGGCCGCGCCACATAGTACAAGTAATTCGTCGCCACCGGCGCCAGGACGGCGCGAATCGCAGCCAGCCCAGGATTGGCGATTGGTCCCGGCGGCAGGCCGGCATGCCTGTACGTATTGTAGGGCGAGTCGACCCCCAGGTCTTTGTAGGTCACGATGGATTTGTGGCGGCCCAGCGCGTAGAGGACCGTGGCGTCGACCTCCAACCGCATGCCGCGGCGGAGCCGGTTGTACAACACTCCGGCGATCAGGGCCTGTTCCTGGGGCAGGCGCGCTTCCCGCTCCACCAGCGATGCCATGGTGACGACCTCATGCAGCGAGCGGCCTCTCCCACCCGCCTGCCACATCGGTACGACGACTTGCCCGAAGCGATCCAGCAGCGCCCGGATCACATCACGTTCCGGGATCCCGCGGGGGAGCCGGTAGGTGTCCGGGAACAGATACCCCTCCAGAGACCGGACCGGCGTCCAGTGCAAGAAGTCGTGCGGAAAGAGCGCAGCGCCTCGTGCTGCGATCTCGGCCAGGCGCGCACGGTCGCCCAATCCTTCCTGCACCAGCACCCCCACGATCTCCACGGCGGTGAACCCTTCCGGGATCGTGACGGGATGGAGCATCACCTGACCGCGGGAGATGATATCGACGATGTCCAGCAGCGTCATCGAGGGGGACAGGGCATATTCGCCCCCCTGCAATGCCCGGGTCAATCTCCGCGCACGGACGGCGAGAACAAAATGCGAGGAGCGCCGGACCACACCGGCAGATCGCAGCACATGCCCAATCTCACTGGAGGACGCGCCGGGAGGGATGATGACGGTCCGGCCCCTGCCGGCGGGATCAACAGGGCGGTTGATGGCGGCGATCGCGGCGACGCCGAGCACGACGATCCCTGCGAGGACGGCGGCGACCCGCCGCACCCGCGCCTCGGTTGCCATGCGGCGCACCCATGCACCAGCCGATGCATGGCGCAGCCGGCGGCGGAACTCGATCAACCCGCTCACAGGCCCGGCGGCAACGCTACATCACCGGCCCGCCGCCACTCTCCTCGTGGTTGTCGTCGTCTGGGTCTCCATCGCTGCTGACCTCATCGTCCACGATCTCGACGTCGTCGTACTCAGCCGTGTCCTCAATGGCCGCAGCCACCTTGCGAAATTCGGCTTCATCCTCCACCGCCACCAGCGTGTCACCGTCCACCCGGAACACGACGGCCGGGTCGGCATGATCCGACGGTTGCAGAATAGCGTACTGCCTCTCGTCAACTTCCACGACGTCCACCAGGCTGAACTCGTGCGTCTTGCCATCCTCATCGAGCAGCGTGATGACGTCACCGGGCTCTGTCACGCAGCACCTCGGTGATTCGTGATTGGGGATTCGTGACTCGTCAACGGCCACTGCAGCGTAAATCACGAATCACGATTCACGAATCACGTTGTCTGAGTGAGCGTAGCACCGGCGGCGCGGAGGTGTCAAACCCACCGACAGGGGAGCACGGAGAGTTCGTGGCGCCTCTAGTGTCGCTGCCGGTCGAGGTAGGTTTGGAGGAAGAGTGCGGCCGCGACGGCGTCTCGCGCAGCGCGCCGGCGCGTGCGATGCGCCCCGCTCGCGATCATCACTCGATCGGCCTCGGCGGTGGAGAGACGCTCATCCTGAACCTCCACGGGCACGGGTACCACCGTGCGGAGCGCGTCGATGAACTTCCGCACCCCGGCCGCGGCATCTCCCTCGGTCCCATCCATGCGCAACGGCAGCCCGACCACGATGCGCGCGGCGCCTGATGCGGCCACACGGGCGCGGATCTCTGCGAGCACCTGGCGGCGCGAGCGGCGGACGATGACACCGGCCGCCTGGGCAATGACGCCGCCGGCGTCGGACACGGCTACCCCAACGCGTTTCTCTCCGACGTCCAGCGCCAAAATCCTCACGCGGATTTCCTCGCCGCCGTGATCAGATCGTCGAGGACACTCGCCGTGACCACGTCCTTCACCAGCGCGCGCACGACGGACGGATCCTTGACGCCTCCCTGTCCCATCTTGTCATGCCCGCCGCCACCACCGCCGTGCCGTTTCGTGAGCGCTTCCACAAACCTCCCGGCATGGATAGCCGGATCAGAACTCAGCACGACCACCTGACCGGTCGACTCTGAGCCCACCACGGCCAGCACGCGGTCCCCGGCGGCCCGGCGCAACCCGTCCGCGAAGGTGCGCAGTTGCCCTGGGTCGGAAAACGCGACCATACTGCTGCGGACCTTCAAGCCGTCCTCACGGTCGAGGGTGTGATCCGCATCGACCGCTCGATCCCGGAGTTGCGTGCGCAGCTGGCGCTCGAGCTCGGCGACCCGGTCCTCTAGGCGTTTGATGCGACCGAGCAGCGCCTCAGGCTCAGCATTCAGTTCTTTGGAGAGGGCGTCCAGGATTGACGCGTGCTTCGAGACGAGCTCGTAGGCGCCCCGACCGGTCACCGCCTCAATCCGCCGCACCCCGGCGGCGATCCCGCCCTCCGCCGTGATCTTGAACAGCCCCATCTGCCCGGTGCGCGACAGGTGCGTCCCCCCGCACAACTCGCGGCTGTATCCGCCGATGCTGATCACGCGGACCCGGTCCCCGTATTTTTCGCCAAACAGCGCCATGGCGCCGAGCCGGGTGGCCTCGGCGTAGCTCATCCACCGCGCCCGCACCGGCAGGTCCGCCAGAATCTGCTCGTTCACCCGGCGTTCGACCGCGTCGCGCTGCTGCGGGGTCAGGGCCGCGAGATGGACGAAGTCGAACCGCAGGCGGTCCGGAGCGACCAGCGACCCAGCCTGGCGCGCGTGTTCGCCCACTACCTCGCGCAGGGCCTGATGCAGCAGGTGCGTCGCGGTATGGTTGCGCATGATGTCCCACCGGCGTGGCGAATCGATTTCGGCGCGCACCGGCTGCCCCACACGGAGGCGGCCGGTCGTGACGCGGCACCGGTGCACGATCACCCCGCTGACGGGACGGTGAGTCTCGAGGACCTCCGCGGCACCGGTCGCGGCGCGCACGAGGCCCGTGTCCCCCACCTGGCCGCCGCTCTCCGCGTAAAACGGTGTGCGATCCAGGATGACCTCCACCTCGGCTCCCGCATCCGCCTGGCTGATCGCCTCACCGCCGGCAAACAGCGCCACAATGCGGGCGCGTGCCGCATGCTTCGTGTATCCAACGAACTCGCTGCTGCCGCCTTTACGGACCACCTTCGCGTACCGGCGGTCGTCGCCGGCCCCCCCGAAGGCCTGCGCGGCCCGCGCCCGGCTGCGCTGCGCCTCCATCGCCCGGGCAAACCCCGCTTCGTTGATGGTCAGCCCACGCTCCCGCGCGATATCGCGCGTCATCTCCACCGGAAAGCCAAACGTATCGTAGAGCCGGAACACCTCCTCGCCGGAGAGCTCACGCCGCGAGGCGGCCAGGGCGCCGCTGATCAGCTCTTCCAGGCGCTGCAGTCCTCCGGTGAGCGTCTGGGCGAATCGCTCCTCCTCCTGGCGCACCGCCGATTCGATGAACGACTGCTGCCGCCGCAACTCGGGGTACGCGTCACCCATGGCATCGGTGACGGTGCTGGCCAGCTCCGCCAGGAACGACCGGGTCAGGCCGGTGGCCCGTCCAAATCGCATCGCCCGCCGCATGATCATCCGCAGGACGTAGCTCCGGCCTTCGTTGCCGGGCACGACGCCATCGGCCATCAGGAACGTCATGGCGCGGCCGTGGTCGGCCATCACGCGGTAAGCGACGGCGTGCGTTTCCCGCTGGCGATCCGTATGACCGAGGATCCGCTGCAGGCGGTCCATCAACGGCGTGAAGAGGTCGGTGCCATAATCGTCATTCACCCCCTGCAGCACCGAGGAGATCCGCTCCAGGCCCATGCCGGTATCGACCCCCGGCTTCGGCAACTGTCCGCGCGTCCCGTCGGCGTGCTGATCGAACTGCATGAAGACGAGATTCCAGATCTCCAGCCATCTGAGACACCCGTTATCCAGCTCGACGCTACAGTCCGGCCGGTGGCACGAACAGTGTTCCGGACCCCAATCATAGTGGAGCTCCGACGTCGGTCCACAGGGGCCCACGTCGGCCATCATCCAGAAGTTGGTCGGATCGCCCAGCCGCAGGATCCGCGCCTGGGGCACCTCCATGGCCCGCCACGCCGCGGCGGCATCATCATCGCTGGTATGCACGGTGACGATCAGCCGCGATGGCTCAATGGCATACTGCCTGGTCACGAGTTCCCACGCGTAGGCGATGGCCTCGCGCTTGAAATAGTCGCCGAAGCTGAAGTTGCCCAGCATGAGGAAGAACGTGTGGTGGCGTGGGCTGGGACCCACGTTCTCCAGATCGTTGTGCTTACCCTGAACGCGCATGCACTTCTGCAGCGTCGCCGCGCGCGTGTACGCCCGCTGCTCGCGGCCCAGAAAGACATCCTTGAACTGCACCATCCCGGCATTGGTGAAGAGGAGCGTGGGATCGCCGGCCGGAACCAACGAGGCGCTGGGGACTACGACATGGTCTCTGGCCCCAAAGAACTCGAGAAACGTCCCGGCGACCCCGCGCCAATTCACACGAGTCTGATCGGTCATCCCGTTACTGTCAAATGGCACGGCTCACGACGGCGCCTGAACCTCCCCCGCCATCTCCGCGAGCAGCGTCTCCGCGGCAGCCACGGCCTCCTCCAGGGCCTCCACCGCGTGGTCCAGCTGGGCTCTGCTGATCACCAGCGGCGGAGCGATCCGAAACGTCGACGGATTGTTCAGACTATAGAAGACGATCACGCCGCGCTGCAGCGCTTCCGCGGTGACGAGCAAGACGATGTCGGGGTCTGTGAATTCGACCCCGATGAGCAGTCCCTTCCCCCTAACCTGCTTCACCACCCCGGGGTGCCGCCGAGCCAGCGCCTCCAGGCGCGCCATCAGATACCCACCAAGGTCTGCGGCGCGCTCAACCAGATGCTCGTCCTGGATGACCCGGATCGTCGCGAGGCCCGCCGCACAGGCCAGGGGATTCCCCCCGAACGTGGACGAGTGAAGGTAGGGGTTGGTTTCCAGGACCTTCCACAGCGCCGGGCGGCCGGTGAATGCGCCAATCGGCATCACCCCACCGCCCAACGCCTTGGCCATAGTCAACAGATCCGGGACCACACCCCAGTGCTCGCAGGCGAACATCCTGCCGGTCCGTCCCAGGCCCGTTTGCACCTCATCGAGGATGAGCAGGGCGCCCTGCTGATCACAGATCCGGCGCACGCCCGCGAGGTACCCTTCAGGCGGCAAAATCACGCCGTTTTCCCCCTGGATCGGTTCGAGGATCACCGCCGCCGTCCGGTCCGTCACCGCGCGAGAGGCGGCCTCCAGATCACCAAACGGCACGTGGGTGAACCCCGGCACAAGCGGTTGAAACGGCGTCTTGTACTTCTCTCGGCCGGACGCCGACAGCGCGCCCATGGTCTTCCCATGAAATGCGCCCTCCGCGGCGACGAACTCGGTGCGGCCGGTGGCGAGGCGCGCCAGCTTCAGTGCGCCTTCGTTCGCCTCCGCCCCGCTGTTGGCGAAGAAGGTATACTGCAGATCGCCGGGGGTGATCTGGGCCAGCAACTCGGCCAGATCGGCTTCGGGTTTGCGCGGCATGGCCCGGACCGACATCGGCATCCGGTCCAGCTGTTCTCTCACCGCGGCGACGACCTTGGGATGCCGGTGACCGACGTTGAAGACGGCCGGCCCGCCCGAGCAGTCGATGTATTCCTTGCCGTGCAGGTCGCGAATCACCGCCCCGCTGGCTTCCCACTCCACCGTCATCACGTTGGCGAAGCGGTACAGCTTCGCCAGGCCCGCGTTGACGTACCGCGTGTACTTCTCCAGCGTCTCCTGCGCCATTCGATCGCGCTGCTCAGGCTGCATCTCACCCTCGGGGGACCCTACGATGATGCGGCCAAGTCGGGTTGCATCAACCGTTCCTTGGCCCGGCGCACCACCTCGCGGGTCTCTTTGTACTTGATCCGCTCGATGGCATTGTCGACGGAGACCCACGCACAGGCCACGAATCCTTCTTCGGCCTGCGGGCGCGCCTCCTCGCCGCCGAGGAACTCCAGGAGAAAGTACCGCACCGTCTTGTCGTAGTACGTATCCTCGGACCGCCAGAAGAAGTAGTACCGCTCCTCGCCCAAGTCGGCCACGACGCGGACGTTGGAGATCCCTGTCTCCTCACGGACCTCCCGCAGGGCGACGGTCTCGGGGGTCTCGCCTTCCTCGATGGTTCCCTTGGGGAGCATCCACTTGCCGCTGGTGTGTTGGAGCAGCAAGATGCGGGCGTCCCCGCCATCGCGGCGGAAGACCACGCCGCCCGCGCTCCGCGCGCGTTTCACCGGTTTCCGGGCACGCGCGTCGGGGGACGTCATCTGGGGAGCATCTCGCGCACCATCTGGTTCACCGCCGCGCCATCCGCCCGCCCCTTCACCTTCGGCATCACGGCAGCCATGACCCGTCCCATGTCACGTGCATCTTTCGCCTGCACCTGGGTGATCGCCTCCGCGATGAGGGCGCGGAGTTCGGCGAGGGAGAGCGGCGCCGGGACATATTCGGTGAGGATGGCGAGCTCCAGAGTCTCCTTGCGCACCAGGTCGTCACGACCGCCCTTGGCAAATGCCTCGATGGCCTCCCGCCGGCGTTTCATCTCCCGGCCGAGGATTTCGATGATTTCCTCATCGGTCAGATCGCGCCCGCGCTCGATCGCGGCGTTCTGAATCGAGGCGCGGGCCAGGCGGATGGTGGAAACGCGCAGCGAGTCTCCGGCCAGCAGGGCCTTGCGCATGTCTGCGGCGAGCCGGTCTGCAAGCGTCATGAGATGCTCCCTGTTGGAAGAATCATAGAAGGGGGACGCCTGTCCCCCTTCTCGTAGAACACTGCACTCCGCCCCCTGGGACGCCATGACGTCCCGCGACTCCGGTGGGCGGCGGCCAAGATCGGCCGGCTACACTCCTCCGCGTCGCCTCCGGCGAGCCAGCTTCCTTCGCCGCTTCGCGCTCGGCGACTCGTAGTGCTCGTGCCGCTTGGCGTCGGTCAGAATTCCGGAACGTTTGACCTGCCGCTTGAACCTCCGCAGGGCGCTATCCAGGCTTTCATCCTTGCCAACACGAACCTCTGTCATCCCCCACCCCCTCCCCGCCACTCCGGCCCAGCAATCACCGCGCGGGACACGTCGGATCCACCGGCCGGGATGAACGAAACTTCCGTCATTATACTACGCAGGGCTGTGACGTTCAAAGAAATGACTCTGACCCCCCTCACCCTTCATCCCTTTCCCTCCATGGAGAGGGAAATATGGTTGGGCACTTCCGTGCCCTCTCCTATCCCGGAGGCCATTCCATCTTTCGGCCCCCAAGGAGATGGAAGTGGAGATGGGCCACCGCCTGACCGCCGTCGGGGCCGGTGTTGGTCAGGAGCCTGAACCCGCGTTCGGCGATCCCCTCCTGCTGTGCGATCGCTCCCGCCGCCAGGACAATCCGTCTCAGCAACACGTCATGGCGTTCCGTAATCTCGAGCACAGACGCGATATGCCGCTTCGGCAGCAGCAACACGTGCACCGGCGCCTGGGGATTGATGTCACGGATCGCCAGGACCTGATCGTCCTCATAGACGCGCTGGGAGGGAATAGCGCCGGCAACGATTTTACAGAAGACGCAATCAGGCATGTTCACTCCCACGTCCTTCGATCGACAAGCTTCTTCTCGTCGGAACCGAGTGTCCCCACTGGTAGCACCTCCACGGCGGCGCGTAGCCGGGTGGTGTCCCGGATGCTCTCGGCCACCGCGCCGGCCGCCGGCGACGGAGAGGCCTCCACGCGCACCGTGAGTTCGTCCAGGTGCTCGCGGCGCGTGACCACCGCCTGGTAGCGGGTCACCTCGGGGTGCCGCGCCATGGCGCGGTCCAGATCGTGTGGATGCAGGAAGACACCGCGCACCTTCACGGCATCCCCCACACGCCCTAAGATCCGTTCCAGCCGCCCCGACGTCCGGCCGCATGCGCAGGCGCCGGGGGCGATTCGAGAGAGATCCCCGGTGCCAAGGCGCAGCAGCGGATACAGGTCACTGGGGAACGTCACGGCCACCTCGCCAATCTCCCCGTCCGGCATTGGCGCAGCGGTGGCCGGATCAACAATTTCCACCAGGACGCGCTCGGCCAGGTGCAATCCGCTGCGCTGTGAACACTCGTACGCCACGAGACCAATGTCCCCGATCGCATACGCCTGACTGATGCGCACGTGATGACGACCCTCCAGATCACCGCGCAACGACTCGGGGAGCGGCTCGCCGGAGACGAACGCCACCTCAAGCGATGAGCGGGTGCCCTGCGCGGCGACCTTGTCAAGAATCATCGCCAGAAAGCTGGGCGTCCCGATGATCCCGCGGGCCCGGACGTCGTGCAGCGTCTTCACCTGGATCTCGACGTTTCCAATACCCGTGGGCACCACCACGGACCCCAGGGCCTCAAGCGCGCCATCGAACATCGCGCCCGCGGGGGTGAGATGATATGAAAACGTGTTGAGCACGACGTCGCCTCGCCGGAAACCGGCGGCAAACAGCGCCGGCGCGAACCCCCAGTAATCCGGCGTCCGGCCCTCGGGTTCATAGATCGGGCCGGGCGACACGAAGATCCGCCGAACGTCGGTAATCGGCCTCGCCAGCCAGCCGCCCCATGGGGGGTCGTCCCCCTGCAGGCCGGGGAGCGACTCCTTTTTCAGGAGCGGAATGCGCGACAGGTCGGCCAGCGTGAAGGATTCGGGTGTTACCCCCGCAGCGCCGAGGGTCTGGCGCAATGCGGGCGAGCCGGCGGCGGCGCGGGCCACGATGCGCCTGAGCGTGACTTCCTGCATCCGGGCCCGCTGCGACGCCGGCTGGAGTTCGGCGGGATCGTAGACGTCGTGAACGGTCTCCACCCCCGATATAAGACTCTGACCCCCTTCCCCTCAATCCCTCTCGCAGGAGGGAGTTGCTCGCGGCCCGTAATTAGTCCGCAATGAGACCCGTGGAACCGGTCCTCTCTGTCGACGACCTCCGTCTGAGCTTTCAGGGGATCCAGGCCATCGCTGGCGTGAGCCTGACGCTGGCCTCGCGCGAGATCCTCGGGATCATCGGCCCCAACGGTGCCGGGAAGACCAGCGTGCTGAACTGCATCAACGGGTTCTACCGCCCCCAGCGCGGCCGGGTGGTGTTCGGCGGTCGCGACATCACGCGCCTGCCTCCCCACCGGCGCGCGGCCCTGGGCATCGCCCGCACGTTCCAGAACATCGCGCTGTACCCGGGCATGAGCGTGCTGAATAACATCATGACCGGGCGAGTCATCCGGATGCGTTCCGGGGTGCTGGCCTGCGGCGTGTATGCGGGACACGCGTCGCGCGAACACGTGGCTCATCGCCAGGTGGTCGAGGAGATCATCGACTTCCTGGAGATTGAGGACGTCCGCCGCCACCTCGTGGCCGACCTGCCCTACGGCATCCAAAAGAAAGTGGAGCTCGGCCGGGCGCTGGCAATGGACCCGCAGGTGCTGATTCTTGACGAACCGATGGCCGGCATGAGCGCCGACGAGAAGGCGGATATGGCCCGGTACATCCTCGAGCTCAAGGACGTCCGCTCGCTGCCCATGATCCTCATTGAACACGACATGGGGGTGGTCATGGATCTGTGCGACCGCCTCATCGTGATGGACTATGGGAAGAAAATCGCCGAGGGTCCGCCAGGGGCCATCCAGCGGCATCCGGAGGTCATCCGCGCCTATATCGGCGAAGCGGCGGAGGGACCCGCCGCCCACTGACCATGGCGACCCTGATCGCACGTCCAGCGGATCCATCGTCCTCGTTCGCGCTCGACGCCGCCGCGGACACGTTTCCGAAACTGCTGCGCCGCAACGCCGGGATGTTCGGCGCCCGCATCGCCTTCCGGGAGAAGGAGCTGGGGGTCTGGCGGCCGATCACCTGGGCCACGTACTACCGGCAGGCGAAGGCGTTTGGGCTGGGGTTGCGGGCCCTGGGATTCCAGCGGCAGGAACTCCTGGCGATCGTCGGCGACAACCGGCCGGAGCTGTTTTATGCGGCGCTCGGCGCCCAGAGTGTCGGCGGCATTTCCTACGGGATGTATCAGGATAGCCTGGCCCAGCAGCTCACCCACCTCGTGGACTTCTCGGACGCGCACTATGTGTTCTGCGAAGATCAAGAACAGGCTGACAAAGTGCTGGACATGGAAGCGCGCCTGCCACAAGTGCGGCGGATCATTGTTGAGGACTGGCGCGGCATGTGGCGGTACCGTCATCCCAACCTCACGAGCTTTGCCGAGGTGCTGCGGCTGGGCCGTGACCTGGAGGCCTCACAACCCGATCTGTTCGACCAGCTGGTGAACGCGGGGCAGCCCGATGACACCGCCATCTTCTGCCAGACCTCCGGCACCACCGCGTTACCCAAACTGGCGATGCTGTCCCACCGCCATCTTCTCGCCCAGGGGCTGAACTTCCACTCCGTCGAGCCGCACATCGGACCGAAAGACGAGTTCGTCTCTTATCTGCCGTTCGCCTGGATCGGGGAACAGATGATCGCCATGACGTTGCACCAGCTGATCGGGTTCGTCATCAGCTTCCCCGAGGAGCCGGAGACTGCGCAGCGGGACTTCCGCGAGATCAGCCCACACTTCACCTTTGCGCCGGCCCGCATCTACGAGGCGCTGCACACCGGCGTCACCGTGCACATGCTCGACGCCGGCTGGCTGCGCCAGCGGGTGTGCGCGTGGGCCCTGGCCGTCGGCGGCCGTGTGGTGGATCTCCGCTCGCACGGCGCGCCGGTGCCGTATGGGGTGAGGCTGCAGCACGCAGTGGCGCGCCATCTGGTATTCCGGCCGGTGCTGGACAAGATCGGCTTCGCGCGCATGCGCGTGGCATGGAATGGAGGTTCGCCACTGGGCCCGGATTACTTCACGTGGTTCCACTCCCTGGGCGTCAACCTGAAACAGATCTACGGACAGACCGAGATCGCCGGCATCTCCTGTGTGCACCGCGACGGCCGGGTCCACTTCTGGACGATGGGGTTCCCCATCGCCAACACGGACCTGCAGATCACCGGCGAAGGCGAGATCATCAGCCGCAGCCCCAGCGTGTTCCTTGGCTACTACAAGAACCCGGAGGCCACGTCGCAGGCCCTGCGTGGGGGATGGCTCTACACGGGCGATTACGGGACCCTCGATCCCACCGGCGATATCATCATGTTCGACCGCATGTCCGACGTGATCACCCTCGCCGATGGCAGCAAGATGAGCCCGTGGATCATCGAAGCGATGCTGAAATTCACCCCGTACATCCAGGAAGCGATGGCCGTCTACGCACCCGACGGCGGCACGCTGGCGGCGATCCTGAACATCGACATGCGCAGCGTCGGCAAGTGGGCCGAAGACCGCGAGATCGCCTACACGTCGTTTGCCGACCTGTCCCAAAAACCAGAGGTCCTCGATCTGCTGCACGGCATCGTGCGTGATGTGAACCGCCGCCTGCGGCCGGAATGGCGGGTGCGGCGGTTCGTCTCCCTGTACAAAGAGTTCCACCCCGATGATGATGAGCTGACGCGCACGCGGAAACTGCGCAGGCGGTTCATCGCCGAACGATACCGGTCTCTCATCGCGGCCATGTGCGCCGGCCAGACCACGTTTGACGCCGCCCTGCTGGTGCACTACGAAGATGGGACCACGCGTGAGGTGCACACGACGCTGCAGATTAAAGACGTTGAAACGTTGGAACGTTAGAGCGTTGAAGCGATTACCATCTTGTCTGCTTCGTTCCAACGTTCCAACGATTCAACGTTGCCGGTCATCCTAGGTATCGCTACCACATGAGCGAGTTTCTCCTCAGCGGTCTCCTCAACGGCCTGGCGGTCGGTAGCATCTACGCGTTGATCGCCCTTGGCTTCGCCCTCCTGTACAAGTCCACAAAGATTCTCAACCTGGCGCATGGCGAGCTCGTGCTCTTTGGCGGGTATCTGGCGATTGCGCTCACACGCGCGGTCCCCTTCCCGGTGGCCGTGGTGCTCACGCTGCTGGCCGCCGCGGTGTTGGGATTCACGGTAGAACGGGTGATCATGCGGCCGCTGTTCGGCCAGCCCCTGCTGTCCGTGATCATTGTCACGCTGGCGCTGGGGTATGTCGTGCGCGGCCTGATGGTGGGTATCTGGGGTGGGAGCACTCGAAATTTCCCGCAGGTCCTCCCCGGCGGGATCGTGCGCGTGGCCGGCATCCCGATCCAGCCCGCCGGCGTGTATAGCGCGGTCACGGCGGCGTGCCTGCTGCTGGGATTCTGGCTCTTCTTCCGTTACTCGCTGGTGGGGATTGCGATGCGGGCGGCGGCGAATGACCAGTTGACCGCCAGCACCCTGGGGGTGAGCCTGCGCCGAGTCTTTGCGTATGCCTGGGCCTTTGCCTCGATCGCGGGCGCCGTCGGCGGGATTCTGTTGGGATTGTGGCTGGGCGTGAACTTCGCGCTCGGCTTCGTGGGGCTCAAAGCCCTGGCCGCCGTGATCCTGGGAGGACTGGACAGCATCCCCGGCGCCATCCTCGGCGGTGTCACCATCGGGATCATCGAGACGATCGCCGGCGGGTACATCGACGCCAACATCATCTATGGATTCAAGGACATCACGGCATTCGTGGTCATTCTGCTGGTCCTGCTGGTGCGGCCGTATGGGCTGTTTGGGACGGAGCATGTGGAACGACTCTGAAATACCGGGAACGCGGGATCGCGGGAACGGGGGAACGCGAAAGAACCCCTCGGATCGTGTGGCCTACAGAGGAAATGCTGCATGAACCGGGAGTGCTCGCGTTCCCGCGTTCCCGTGTTCCCCCGTTCCCGGGAGTGACGTGATGAGTGTTAGGCCGGCAGGGGACTTCAAGACCAGCTACGTCCAGGACATGGCCATCCTGGACACGCGATTGTATCGCCTTGGGTTTGCCGTGCTTGTCGCCGGCCTGCTGCTGGCGCCCTGGTGGGCAGGGCGGTTCATCTTCCTGCTCAACACCATCGGCATCTACGCCGTGGGAGCGTGCGGACTGGGGCTCTTGACCGGGTTCACCGGACAGATCTCGCTCGGCCACGCTGCGTTCATGGCCATCGGTGCGTACTCCTCGGCGTTCCTCAGCCAGGCACTCCGCTTCCCGTTCCTTATCGCCCTGCCTGTGACCTCGCTCATCACGTTCCTCTTCGGGGTCGTCGTCGGGCTGCCGTCACTGCGCATCAAGGGGCTGTACCTGGCGATTGCTACCCTGGCGTTTCAGTTCCTCACCGAGTACGCCCTCATCCACGCGACCGGAGGGATCGGCTCCACGACCGTGCCGCCCATCGTCATCGGAGGGTGGACCGTGCGCACGGACCGGCAGTTCTACTACATCGTGCTGGTCGTCTGGCTGGCCGCCGGGGCGTTTGCCGCCAACCTGGTCCGCAGTCGCATCGGGCTCGCGTTCATGGCCGTGCGGGATCGTGACTATGCCGCCCAGGTGCTGGGCCTCGACCTGCTCTACTACAAAGCCCTGGCGTTTGGAATCGCCGCAGGCTACGCAGGGATCGCCGGAAGCCTGTGGGCCCACTACAACCGGCTCATCACCACCGAGCAGTTCAATATCGGGGCGTCCATCGACTATGTGGCGATGATCGTGATCGGTGGGCTGACCAGCGCCTGGGGGCCGCACCTGGGATCCGCCTTTGTCTGGAGTCTCTCCCAGGGGCTTCAGATCTTCACACCGGCGGTCCTCGCCGTGTTTCCGGCGTTTGGCAAGATCGCCACGCCCCTGCGGGAGATCGTCTTCGGGGTTACGCTCATCGCCCTCTTGATCTGGGAACCCGGCGGTCTGGCGATGCTGTTGCGCAAGCTCAAGCGAAAACTGGATTTGTGGCCCTTTGCATACTAAAACTACGGGATTAGGGACTGGGGACTAGGGACTAGTCACGACTCACTAACCAGTCCCCAGTCCCTAGTCCCAAGTCCCGCAGTTTCGCGTCAGGCGAGCCAGCGTTTCCTTCGCTTGTAACTTTTTATTTCGGTAAAGCGCCGGCGCTGCGCCCCGCGGATGCCGAGATAGAACTCCTCGACATCTGAGTCCCCTCGAAGTTTCTCCGTGGGTCCGTCGAGCACGATCTTGCCATTCTCCATCACATACCCGTAGGACGCAAGCTGGAGGGCCATGCGTGCATTTTGCTCGACGAGCAGGACCGTCATCCGCTCGTCCGTATTCAAGCGGTGGATCAGACCGAAGATTTCGTGGGCCACCAGCGGGGCGAGACCCAGGCTCGGCTCGTCCAACAGCAAAAGCCTGGGATTCGCCATCATCGCGCAGCCGATGGCCAGCATCTGCTGCTCGCCGCCTGACAGGTACCCGGCGCGGATCGTGCGGCGGTCCCGCAGGCGTGGAAAGTACTGATAGACGAGCCCGAGGCGGGCCGCGCGGCTGCCGCCGGCGTCCGCGTGCAGCGCGGCACCGACCAGCAGGTTTTCCTCTGCCGTCAGTTCTTCAAAGAGCCGGCGGCCTTCCCGCACCATGACGATCCCGGCCCGAGCGGTTTCTTCCGGAAGCTTGTGCTCGATTCGCTGTCCCGCGTACTCGATCGTGCCGCGGGTCACCTCCCCCCGCTCCAGACGCACCAGTCCGGTGATCGCCTTCAACGTCGTGGTCTTCCCCGCGCCATTCGCGCCGATGAGGGCCGTGATCGTTCCCTCGCCCACAGAAAGGGACACGCCCTTGAGGACGAGGATGCTCCCCCAGTAGATGACCTCGATATTGTTGACGGTGAGCATGGCGAATCGGAAGCGGGAAACAGGAAACGGGAAACGGTGACGGGGTAGCCGCTTCCCGTTTCCCGCTACCCGTTTCCGTTAGTTTAAAAACCCAGCCAGTCCTTCCGCCGCTCGACGGTCACCGATTTCACGACCGTGATCCGTCCATCCCGCACCGTGACAATGCGGGTCGTGGTCGACGGCCGGTGATCGTCGCGGGCCAGCGTCACCACCGGCGCCAGACCGTCCGGATCCCAGTTCCTCAACGTCTCCAGCGCCGACCGGACGGATGGCCCGCTGAAGCCGCCGAGCCTGGAGTACGTGCTCCAGTTGTCGACGATGATCTCCAGGCCTTTCTTGAGCAGGTAGACGTTGAGCCAGCCCCGGATGTAAGAAGCGATGAATGGAGTCTGGGTGGTCCCCCAGGTGAACTCGGGCTGCTTGTTGTAGAAGCGCCGCAGGGCGTCAAAGATCTTGGTCATCCCGGCCGACGGTTCGCCGTAGTAGACATGAGGGGTGGTGGCGATCACACCGTCCGCGTCTTTGCCGATGAGCTTGATCATGTTCTCATCGAACCCCCAGACGTTGACCGCGAACCGCGTGGTCAGTCCGGCGGCTCGCGCATCGCGGACGATGACCGACGCCGAGTTGGTCGTCCCGCCGATCCAGGCAAAGTCGGCGCCGAACGCCTTGACGGCCGCGACCTGGGACCGCGCCTCCAGCGCCGCCAGCGCCACGATCTGATCGGTCCCCACCACAAACCCGAGCTCCTGGGCGTAGGCCTTGCCCGCGGGAATCGGCGCGCGTCCGTACGGGTGATCAGGATACAGAAACACGATCTTGGGTTTGCTGATCCCCTCCTGCGCGGCGACGTCCCTGAGGTACTTCAGGACGGCGCGGATCTGATCCGAATAGCTTGAGACCGGGTAGAAGTTGTACGGCGTCTTCGCGGGATCATCGAGGTGAGACGAGTAGCTGGCCGAAATGTACGGAATCTGGTCCTGGCTGATGGTCTCCTTGAGGGCCTCGGTATCGCCCGTACCCCAGCCGACGATGGCGTTGACCTGGTCGACATCGCGGTACTTGCGGTACAGGGAGAGCGCGTCTGGAATCCTATAGCCGTAGTCGGACCACACCAGGTCGATCTTTACTTTGCTCCGAACGCCGCCCTCGACCTCGTTGATGTACCGCGCGTGGTCCAGTACACCCCTGGAGTAATCCACGCCCACGTCAGATGTCGGACCGGTGGTGTCAAAGAGTGCGCCCACCTTGATGGACGCTGGGATGGCCTGCTGGGCGATGGCCGGCGCGGACCCGGCGGCCTGGAGCGCCAGGATGATGATGAACGCCGCGCATGCCGCATTGACGCGCGCATCCGTGTGCATCGTTCTTCCTCCCTCCGCAAGTGACCACAATGGGCTGGAAGAAGATGCTTCGGGGCGAGGACGTGCGACTTCCTTCCCAACCTGAATGACGGAAGCGGGAAACGGGAATCGGGAAACAGTAAACGTTGCTGGTCGTTGCTTCCCGTTGCCCGTTTCCTGTTTCCGGCCGTTTAGGGGGCGACTTTCCTCACCGTCACGCTTTTGATCACGAGCTCTTCGGTGCGGTTCCCGGCCGCGTTGATGGCGAAATCCCATCCCCAGGTGTTTGCAAATGCCGCGTCGCCGATGCGGACAGTGTACGAGACCCACCCAGGGGAGACCTGGACCCACTGCCACGGCGTAAAGCGGTAGCCGCTCATCGAGTCGTACCACAGGTTGAACCCGAGCTGCTCCGCCGCCGAGGCGCCCCGGACTTCCACGGTGATCTCGACCAGGCTCCTCCCGTCGACGAAATAGAGGAAGGTGTCGTCCACGTCAAAGTGCGCGTAGATTCGCTCCCGAGCCCCATTGGTCCGCAGCGCCTCGCCGCCGTCCGCGTCAACCACTTCATTGGCATCGTTGCGCCACTCGCGGAAGGGGGCGTTGTACAGGCCGAGCTCCGTGTTCGTCCGGCCCAGGCGGGCCGAGACGTCCCCTGCCTGTCTGTAGTCGGTGGCGGCGGGCAGCACAGGAAACGCACCGGCCTGACCGGCCTGCTTGGCCTCCAGCAGGACCGCGTTGCCGATACCGGTGAGGAGCAGCGGCTCGTTGCCCACCGTGAGCGTGGACTTCTCGGCGTCTGCTGCCACCGCGCGGGCATCCCCGGTCGGTGTGTATGCTTTCACCGGGCTTCCCTCGACGGTGAGGGGCATATCACTTGACGCGGTCCAGACCACAGCCGCAGCGTCAGTGTCGCCGAAGACCAACAGCAGGGCACGCTGCCGGGTGAGGTATCCGGCAAACGGCCGGCGGCCGATCTGTGTCCCCAGCGTGTCCAGAACGATCCGTGTGATGGCCGTCCCCTCTGCGACCCAGAAGACGTAGTCGATGCCGAACGCTTTCGCCTCGGCCTGCAGCTTGACCAGCTGGCCCGGCCAGCTGGCGCGCTGCCCGAACGAGAAGGGATCCCACTCGATCCACAGCGACTTCGTCCCCCGCGGCAGCAGCCGTTCCCGGAGCACGCCCAGCGGCCGTAACAAGGCGTCGGGGGAGATCCCGCGCGGCGCCAGCGAGACCACGTCGAAGTCATCAAACGCATCGGTCACCATGCGACGGAGATCAGGCAGATCGATCCCATATGGCGTCGAGAGCACGATGCGCGCGGAGGGATCGGCCGCCTTGATGACCACGCGCGCCGACCGGAGCAGTTCGACATATTCGCGCGTTGTGCCCCGGAACAGCGGCAGGCTGCGCGCCGTCCAGATCTGCCAGTCTCTGACGCGGTCTCTGAACCGCGACGAAGTGGCGGTGACGAAGGCTTCCCAGTCGGCAAGCTGCTTCGCTGGCTGGCGCGCGTAGATCCCTGGATCGAGCAGCTCGGCGCCGCTGGCCTGCGACGCCCACTTGGGGGTATACGACAGGACCAGGATGACCCGGAGCCCTGCGCTCACCGCGGCGCTCACCGCATCGTCCAGGGCTCCCCACTGCCAGGTGCCCTGCCGCGTCTCAATCTCCGACCAGTTGACCACCAGCTTGACCGCCGTGGCGCCGGCGTCGCGCAGGGCGCCGAAGTCAGCGCCCTCCGCCGCGCGGAACCCAACCGGGACGGGGGGTGCGCCCGGCGCAGCGGCGGGCAGCGCCGGCCAGGCCGCCGCCGCAACGATGAGCGCGAGGAGCCATGGGACATGTCGCATCAGGATCCGGTCCTTTCCACGTCTAGCATCACTGTGCCCCCATCGCGCCTCCCATAGTTACGCGGGGCGCCCACTGGCGTCCAGGGCAGGAGCAGTCAGCGGTGGATGGAATAGAAATGCGGCCGCGTTCATCAACTCGACTTTGCCTGGGGGGCGGAGGTGAATCCTGCATGTGGGAGCGGCCCAAAGCGATCTCGATCGTGGCCGGCAGCGGCGAGGGACGCACCGAGCTGACGGCGTTCGATTGCGCGCTCATGGACGCGGGCATCGCCAATCTGAACTTCCTCCGCGTGACCAGCATCCTGCCCGCCGGCATCGAGGTCGTCGCCATCCCCACGTTCGTCCCCGGGACGCTCGTACCTGCGGTGTACGCGCGCATCGCCAGCCACACGCCCGGCGAGCGGATCGCGGCCGCGGTCGGCCTGGGATTTTCCCGGGGGAGTTACGGGGTGATCATGGAGTACGAGCACACCGGAACGGCAGAGAACGCGGAGGCGATCGTCCGCAAGATGGTCGAGGAAGCGCTGGCGGTGCGGGATCTCCCCCTGGGTGAGATCCGTGTGGCCGTCACTGAGCATGTCGTGCAGCGCATCGGCTGTGCGATCGCGGCCGCAGTCTTCTGGCCTTAGGAGGTTCGTATGGAGTGGATTTCCGATCTCGTAGGACCCGGGCTTGCCCAGGCCATGCAGATCGACGCCATCCTGTACGACGGCCGGTCCGCGTTCCAGCATATTCAGGTGGCGACCAGCAGGTTGTTCGGCCGCATGCTGATCCTCGACGATGCGATCCAGACCACTGAGCGGGACGAGTACGCCTATCATGAAATGCTCGCGCACCTGCCGCTGATCACTCACCCAGCGCCGCAGCGCGCCCTGATCATCGGTGGCGGCGACGGGGGCACGCTGGAGGAGTCTCTCAAGCATCCCCTCCAGCACGTGACTATGGTGGAGATTGACCGGGACGTGGTCGACGTCTGCCGGCGCTTCCTGCCCGGCATCAGCGGCGAAGCGTTTGATGATCCGCGGACGCACCTGTTGATCGAGGACGGCATCGCCTACGTGCGGGCATCGCGGGAGCGGTTCGATATTATCCTGGTAGATTCTACCGACCCGAAAGGGCCCGGCCTCGCGCTCTTCTCTCCGGAATTCTATGCCGCCTGCGCCGCACGCCTCACCGACGACGGGCTCCTGGTGGCGCAGAGTGGGTCGCTGCTCTATCAGCGGGACCTCACCGAGATGGTGCGCCGCCATCTGGGGACCGCCTTCCCAGTCGTCGGCACCTACTGGACACCGGTGCCCGCCTACCCCGGCGTCTTGTGGAGTTTCTCGTACGGAAGCAAGCGACACGACCCGAGGCGGGTGACCGACGAAACGATCACCCACCGCCTGGCCGCAATTCCGACCCGTTTCTACGGCCCCCCGACGCATGCCACCGCCCTACGGCTCCCCCCACTCCCCTGACGATGGCCTTCCTGGGCTCCCGTCCGGCGGCTCGTCCGGCAGTCACCATCCTCGGCGTCCCCTTCGATGCCACCTCAACATTCCGGGCGGGGAGTCGCCAGGCGCCCGCTGCCATCCGCTGGGCATCACAAAGCATCGAAACCTACAGCCCGGTGTTGCGGCGCGACCTTGACGACGTGACGTACGCCGATCTCGGCGACCTCGATGTCGCCGGGTGTACGCCTGAGCAGTTGGTCGACGCCGTCCGGGATCGCATCCGCGCCCTGGACGCGACGCTTCCCCTCCTGCTGGGCGGCGAACATACCATTACGCTTGGCGCTGTCCTGGCGTTGCAGCAGCGCCACCCCGATCTGGCCGTCGTCCAGGTGGATGCCCACACCGACCTCCGCGATACCTATGAGGACCGGCGCGTCTCTCACGCCACCGTGATGCGGCGAGTACTCGACGTGGTCGCACCCACGCAGATGATTCAAGCCGGCGTGCGCGCCGGGACCCGCGAGGAGTTCGCGATCGCCCAGCAGTTCAGGTATCGGACGCCCAGACTGGATATCCCCGGCTCGATCTGGTCCTGGCTCGAGCAACGGCCGGTGTACGTCACGATCGACATGGACGCGATCGACCCGGCGGACGCCCCGGGGACGGGGAATCCCGAACCCGAAGGCCTCCGCGCTCAGGATCTCCTGGGCTTCGTGCGGCGGCTGGGTCTGCTGCAGGTGGCGGGACTGGATCTGGTGGAAGTCTCGCCCCCCTACGATCCCTCGGGACGGACGGCCGTGTTGGCGGCGACCATCGTAAGAGAGGCGATTCTCGCGATCAAAGGAGCCGACAAACCATAACTGACGGGAACTGGGGAACGCGGGAACCGCCACGCTTCGCTCGCGGCGAAGCGGGGGAACGCGAAACAACCGAGATGTGTCATGCGCTGGTGACGCGTTCCCGTGTTCCCGCGATCCCGCGTTCCCGTTCGTTCGCCGTCATCACCGTCCCCAGATCTCTCGAAAGACGCGCAGTGCATTCCCGCCGAGAATTCTCGTGATGGTCTTGGCGTCATACCCGCGGTCCAGCAGCCCTGCCGTGAGGTTTGGAAGATAGGCCACGTCCTCCAGATCGCTCACCCGGCCGCCAAAGCCGTCGAAGTCGGACCCCAAGGCCACATGGTCCGGTCCCATGACCTTGATCATGTACGCGATGTGATCGAGGATGCGTGCCAACGCCGGCCCGCCGGTGAACGTGGGGTAGAAGTTGACCCCCGCGACGCCTCCGCGCCGTGCCAGCGCGCGCAGCTGCTCATCATCCAGGTTGCGCGGGTGCGGAGTGAGCGCGGCCGCGTTTGAGTGCGTGGCCACAATGGGCCCCTGTGTCGCCGCCAGGACATCCCAAAAGCTCTTCGCCGACAGGTGCGAGACATCGACGATCATCCCCAACTGCTGCATTCTGGTCAAGACCTGCCGGCCCAGTGGTGTCAGGCCGCCGTGTCGCGACTCCATCGCCCCATCGGCCAGCCCGTTGCTACTGTTCCATGTCAGGCTCATCATCCGCACGCCACGCTGATATACGGCGTCGAGGTGATCGACGTCGCCCCCCAGCGCCGATCCATTCTCAATCGCAAGCACCGCGGCCAGCCGTCCGGCCTGCTGCAGGCGGGCGATCTCCGCCACCGATGTGGCCGATCCCAAGACGGCGTGGTTGGCGGCCGCCAGCCGGTCAAACGCATCGAGCAATTCCATGACCCGCTCGAACCCATGCCCAGCGTCTTTGGGATGCACAAACAGCGCAAAGCACTGCACATCGACCCCGCCCTCACGCAAACGGGGCAGGTCGGAGTGCCCGGTGGAAGAGCGCACGGTGATGTCCCGCTTGGCCGCCGCCTCCAGCAGGACATCGTTGTGCAGATCCACAACGGCCGCCTCCTGGTGCACCACAGCGGCGACGGGTGGACGCGCGAAACTCGGGGCCATCAGCGCAGGGGGGCCGGTGCGGGTCAGGCCGGCGGCTCGCCCCGTCCGAACCGACGTGACGACGTTGCGGTCTGCCTGCGACGGGCTCGCCGGTTCGAACGGGGTTCGGGCGCACACCCGCAGGGAGTGTGATGACATTTGGGGCAGACCCGCGCGTAGCGTGAGGCGGCCTGCTCGACATCCACGCCGCACAGGGAGGCGACACTGACCGTCCAGGCCAGCACGTCCGAGATCTCCACGTGCGCGGCTTGGCGGTCACCGTCACGCATGGCCCGCGCGAGCTCGCCGACTTCCTCGACCAGCCAGCGGAAGGTACCGTCCTTGCCCCGCTGGCGGTCGCGGGGACCATAGATGACTTCAATGCGCTGCTGGAACTCGCGCAGATGCACGCTGGACCTCCCAACGTACGGGAACGGGGGAACGCGGGAACGCGATCCCCGATTGCAAACATAGTTTCAAGTCCTTGTCGCGTTCCCCTGTTCCCGCGCTCCGCCCCGAGCCGGCGACGCCGGCGTGGGGGATCCCGCCTTCCCGTCGGTTTGTTTCAGTGGTTGATTTCATCCGCAAGCAGGACGAACGCGGATCCTGGCAGACTGCTGCCTACCAGCGCGTAGGTGATTCCCCGCCACTGCCAGATCAGAACCCGGACGTACCCCAGGTCCAGCAGCTGCGCGTCGGTGGACTCAAGCGTGACAGGCACCCCCACGCGCGGGAACGCCATCTTCGACGAGGGAGTCTGAAACACCGTCAGCGTGCGCACGCCGTCGGTGTATGTCGCCGCCGAGGTGACGAGCGCACCATACTGCGAGATGGCCCCATCGCGGAAGCGGTAGCCGTACGGGAGAGATGCGGGCACGACGCTCCCGAACCGCGCCTGCCGGCGTAGTGCCTGGGGCGAGGCGACGGGATCGCCGGAGAGGAACAGGGAGATGATCCGTGCCCCTGCCGGCAGATGGAACCGGAACAGCGCGGGCGGGAGGTTCAGCCCGAAGCTGATCCTCGTAAAGAAGCTGGTGAACACCACCTCCCCGGTGGCGTCGCGCTCCTCCATGCGCAGCACCACGCCGGTTGCCTGATCCACCCAGTATCGGCGGCTGGCTCCCCCGGCCCGCGGCTCCATCGCCACGACGATCGTCTGCCGCCCGATGACCTCCTCAACCCCGAGCACGGCCGCCAGAGATCCTCGCAGGACATCCCGCGCCTGGGGGGCGTTCCCCGGGGGGCGGACGAATGATGGACCTCGGATCACAAGATGATAGGAGGGCTCGTACTGCCAGGATGACGCCCCATCGTCGACGATCAGGCGGCCGCTCACCGATTCAGGGGAAAGGTATTCCACCCGCAGCTTCCCCAGCCGTTTGTAGGACTCCAGGGCCGTGACCGTTTCGGCGCGGTCGCCCCGTACGGCGTTGAGGACCTTCGTCCCCTCATAATCCACCAGGGCAGGCGCCCCCAGCATCGCGGCGACAACGGCATCCACCGCCGGGATCGGGAGGCGGGCGGGCGCGCCGAGGCCGGGCACCGCCAGCGCGGCCACCAGCCAGAGCGTGGGCAGACCTCTGCGGCTCATCGTTCCTCGCGGCTTTCCTCGCGCGGCGTCCCGGCCAGCGCAAGGTTGGCGTCGCCGACCAGCAACCCCAGGTAGGCGCGGTCGGAGAATGGATCCTCACTGGACAGTAGCGCGTGCTCGCGGACAAAGAAGTCCGCACCGATCTCCCCCGCGCGGATCCGCTCGATGCGGCCGCGGATCAGCGGGACGGCAACGAGCGCGACGATGAGCACGGCACCGGCGAGCGCCAGGGCCGGCCGCCGGAACACGGCGCGCACCCCCTCGCGAAGTGGTGCGGGGACCGGCGTCGCAGGCGTCCCGATGCGTGGGCGGATCGTCGCCCACAACTCCTCGGGCACGGGGCGCTCAGGCAGCCGCTGCAGAAGCGATTTTACGTGCTGCAGGCGCGAGAGGGTTTCCCGGCAGGCTGCGCATCCCACCAGGTGGGTCCGGATTTCGTCGGCGTCGGCGGGAGTGAGCTCGCCGTCGAGGTAGGCGGAAAGCTGGTGCTGCAACCGGGCGTGGGTCATGGGATGTTCCTCAGGCGGTCGGGAGCCAGGTGGCCGAGCCTGGCCTGTAGTGTCTTGCGGGCCCGGTGCAGACGCGACTTCACCGTCCCCACGGGCACTCCCAGCGTCTCCGCAATTTCCTCGTAGGCGTAGCCCTCGATGTCGCTTAACACCACCACGGCGCGCAGGTCGGGATGAAGCGCCACCAGCGCGTATTGGATCTCCGACTCCATCTGCCCATCCACCACGTCGGTCTCGGGCCCGGCGTGATCGTCCGCGATCTCCCGCACCACGTCGCCCCCGCGCTGCGTCCGCACCGGCTCATCGAGAGACTCGATCCTGACTCGCGGGCGCCGCCGCAACATGTCAATGAACAGGTTGGTGACGATCCGATACAACCAGCTGTCCAGGTGCGAGGAGGGATCGATCGACCGCAGGGCGCGGAACACCCGCAGGAATGCCTCCTGGGCGAGATCTTTCGCGTCAGCATCGTTGCCGGCCATACGGTACGCCATGGTGTACACACGTTGCCCATAGCGGGCCACCAGCGCCTCGAACGCGGCGATTTCATCTCGACTGTAGCGGGGCGAGGTCTTGGACCGGGTCACCCTGGGCTCCGGATCGCCCCGCCCCCGATCTCTTGCTTACGCAGGACGGAACGGTTCAGTTCCCCTCACGGCACGATGAGTGCAGATCGGAGCTGTTGCAGCAGTCTCGGTCCGATTCCTTCGACCTGCAGCAGTTCCTCCAGCCGCTGGAATGGACCGTGACGGGTGCGGTATGCGATGATCCGTCCGGCCAGCACCGGGCCGATGCCCGGTAGCGCCTCAAGGTCGGCGGCCGTCGCGGTGTTGATGTCGATCACGCGGCGGGGCGACCCGCCGGTGGGGGATGCAGGAAGGAGGGCAGGAACGGTCACCCGGTCTCCATCGCGCAGCACCCGCGCACGATTGACCGCGCTGAGATCGGCCTGAGCTGTGGCTCCCCCTGCGCCCTGGATCGCGTCCTCCACGCGTGACCCGTGAGTCACACGGTACAGACCGGGCCGAGCCACTTCGCCGTCCACCTGTACCACAAGCTCGGTCGGAAGGGGCGGCTCGACAAACCGCACAGGTGGGGATGGCCGGCGTAGTACCAGGAGCAACCCACCCGCCACAACCGCGGCTGCAATCGCCAGCGCCACCACCAGCTGCTCCTGGCGGTTCCACCTCACACCAGCGCCTCGCCCCCGCAACCGCCCCTACTATACCATGCAGGTCAGGCAGGCTTGGGTGAAGTTCCGATCAATACATCCGATCAATACAGGAGAAAGCTCCGGGCCCCCACAGGACCCTAGAACAGAAGGCTTTACTTATGGAGAGAATCCTGGTTACATAATAAGGGGATTGGTCACTAGGCCCATCGGCCCGCGCCGCGTCATTATCGAAACTTTCGCTACGCTCCTTGTCTCGCCCGGCTCGCGGGTCTCGGTAGACATGGGCGGGTGTCCACCTGTCACCAATGGGAGGAAGGTAAAATCATGGACGTACAGCTGAAGACCCGAACACTCGATGGCGTGTCCATCCTCGAAGTCGCGGGGGAACTCGATATCTATACCTCGCCCAAGCTCAAGGCTGCCATCCAGACTGCCCTCACCACGGGACGGGCATCGTTGGTGGTGAACTTACTGCGCACCACGTATCTCGACAGTACGGCGCTGTCCGTCTTGACGACCGCGCAGAAGCAGGCCCGGGAGGCTGGTGGCAATCTTGGGTTGGTGTACGATCAGCCGCAGATTGAGAAAATCTTCACGATTACAGGGCTGCACCGCGTCTTCCCGATTTTTCGCACGGAAACAGAGGCCGTGAACACGGCTCGGAGCTGGATCGTCGCGGTCCCCCCCAAGCGCACCTAGCTACGCTTCGATCAACGACCGCAGCCGTCGCAGTGCCTCACGCTGGATCCGCGACACGTGGATCTGGGAGATCCCAAGGCGGGTGGCGATGTCGGCCTGCGAGAGACTCTCGTAATAGCGCAGGCGTATCACTTCGCGCAGCCGTTCGGGCAGGCGTTGCAGCGCTCCTTCCAGCGTGTGCCGGACTTCCAGACGGGCGAGCGCAGGATCCTCCTCCCCCAGGCTGCTGGCCAGCGCGCCGTGTTCCTCATCGCCCTCGGCATCCAGCGAAATCGGGCTGTAGGCGTGGCCCAATTCGAACGCCTCCACCACTTCCTCGAACGGCACCCCGGTGGCGTCCACAATCTCAGGAATCGTCGGGGAGCGACCGATCTGCTGGGCCAGCGTTTCGACCGCTTTCATCAACGAGTTGTTGAGCTCCCGCAGACGGCGCGGGACGCGGATGGCCCAGAACTTGTCGCGGAAGTGCCGCTTGATCTCACCGACGACCGTGGCGGTGGCGTAGGTGGTAAACTCGGTCCCGCGCGCGGGGTCGAAGCGGTCAATAGCCTTCAACAGGCCGATGCTGGCGACCTGGATCAGGTCCTCCACCGGTTCCCCGCGGTTGCCGAATTTGCGGGCCAAATAGGCTGCAAGATCCGAGTACGCGAGGATGAGCTCATCGCGTAGCTTCGGATCCCTGGTTTCGTGGAATTGCGTCAGCTGATCGCGTAGAACGGCCTTACTCGGCCGTTTCTGTCGCGGACGTCGTGGCATGCATCACCGGGCGATCCGTTTCACCATCCGTGTCACATGCTCGGTCCCATGGGCGCGGGTCTCTACCTCATCCATCAAGACCTGCATCAGTAGCCGGTTCAGTTCAGTGTCCGGCGACCGCGCGCTCTTTGCCGCCCGGTGGGTGATCTGGACTTCGAGCCGGTCTTTGGCGATTATGAATGACACGCCCACCGCCGGCGCTCCCGTCAGGATCGCGGCCGAGCAGGCTTCACCTACCGCCACCTTGAGATCCTCGATATCGTCGTAGGATAATCCCATCCGGCCGGCGACGGCGGCGGCCGTCAGCCGCACCACGACCACGTAATCGGGGCGGCCAGGAATTTTCAATTCGATCCGCGTTCCTGCGTCGGATGCGGCAGAGTATTCCAAGTTCGTGACCTTCCCAACCCCGGCTTTGGCCTTGTCGTCCATGAGCGCTATCCCTCGCCGTGCTATTTTGCCCACAATGGTATGTTCGCCATGCCCGCGCGTTGGCCTTGTTCGGATCACTTGGTTACCACATTCACCAGTCTCCCCGGCACCACCACCACGTCGGCCACCTGCCTGCCGTCCATAAACTTTCGCACCTTCTCGTTGCTCAGGGCCAGCGACTTTGCGTCGGCATCGGTCAGCCCGGCCGGGACCTGAACCCGATCGCGGACCTTCCCATCCACCTGCAGCACCAGGGTCGCCAGTTCCGCGCGGGCCAGAGTCGCGTCATAGGATGGCCACTGCTGATGATGAACGCTGTATGGCTCACCCATCGACTCCCACAGTTCCTCCGCGATGTGGGGAGTCATAGGGGCCAGCAACAGAATCAGCGACCGCCTCGCCTCCTGCCACGCGCGCGATCCCGCCTGCGCGCTCTTCACCCTGGTCAGGTAGTTCACGTATTCCATCAGCGCGGCGATGGCCGTGTTGAAGTGAAACCCCTCCAGATCGTCGGTGACCTTCTTGATGGTCTTGTGCGTCCAGTGTTCCAACTCACGGTTATCGCGGGATCGCGATCCGCCCCTGGAGGCTGGTTGTGGGTC
>Ga0209266_1000448_pt1 | contig 32278 bp, 27 predicted proteins | sample GraSoiAngelo_132_FD_185889 | JGI IMG/M metagenome (GOLD analysis project Ga0209266, IMG submission 185889) | Grasslands soil microbial communities from the Angelo Coastal Reserve, California, USA - 14_0929_02_40cm (SPAdes) (version 2) | ecosystem: Environmental > Terrestrial > Soil > Grasslands ...
CCGACAGCTCTCCGACGTCCTTATCCGCGTGAACCGCGAGGCCCAGGACCGCCAGCACCTCGCGGCCCCGCTGACGCGCAGCCGTGGCCGTGAGCCCTGCCGTTCTGCCGGCGACCTCGAGGTTCTGCAGCGCGGTCAGGCGACGGAAGACGTGCACCTGCTGGAACATCCGCACCACGCCGGCGCGGAAGATCTGGTTGGGCCGGTGGCCGGCGATGTCCTCACCGAGGAGCCGGACCCGCCCCCGCTCCGGCGGATAGAAGCCCGTGACGAGATTGAGCAGCGTCGTCTTCCCCGATCCGTTCGGCCCGATGAGACCGACCAGCTCGCCGGGAGCGACAGAGAGCGTGACGTCGTCGACGGCTACGATGCCGCCGAAGCTCTTGCGCAACTCGCTGAGTGTCAGCAGGGCGGGCGCGCTCACGCCAGGCGCTCGTCGGACGGCGCCTGCCGTGGCACGAGCCGGGCACCACGACGGAGACGCGCGACGGCGCCCATGAGGCCCTCGCGGAAGAAACGGCCCACGAGGATGACCATCGCGGAGAACACGAGCAGGTGGCGCACGCCGACTTCACGCAGCGCCTCGGCGGCCACCTCCATGAGCAGGGCGCCCACGAGCGGGCCGGTGACGGTGCCCATGCCGCCGATGACCACCATGCTGATGACGAGGCCCGTCTGGAGGATGAGCCCCAGCTCAGGGCTGGCGAGCTGGAGGAAGTGGACGAACAGCGCGCCGGCGATGCCGCAGCCGGCGCTGGAGATGGTGAAGGCGAGCGTCTTGTAGCGGACGACGTCCACGCCGCGAGCGACCGCGCCCACCTCGTCGTCGCGGATGGCCAGCAGGAACAGGCCGACGCGGCTGCGCAGCAGCAGCATGAGCAGCACCTGGTACGCCGTGAGCACGCCGAGGAAGAGATAGAGGATCGGCACCTTCGCGCCGCCGAAGATTCCCACCACGCTCAGTCCGAGGTCGCCCCGCGTCCACTCGATGGAGTTGGCGATGACGAGACGCAAGATCTCCGAGAACGCCAGCGTGGTGAGCGCCAGGTACGCGCCGCGCAACCGGAGCGTGATTCGCCCCAGTCCAAATCCCACCGCCGCCGAGACCAGCGCCGCGGCGGGCACACCGATCCACGGGCCGAGCCCCGCGTGGTGATACAGCAGCCCGGTCGTGTAGGCGCCGACCATGGCGAAGGCCGCTGGCGCCATCGAGAAGAGCCCGGTGATGCCAGCCAGCAGGTTCCAGTTCTGGGCGAGCATCGCGAAGTAGAGTCCGGTGATGACGACGCCCAGCCAGTACTCCGACCGTACGGCGAGTGGCACCAGAGCCACCACGCCGAGGACCACGAAGGCCAGGCGGTAGTCGGCCGGCGAGAGCGCGATCTTTCTCATCAGTCCTTACACCTCGCGAGCCCGCTCGCCGAACAGGCCCTGGGGGCGCAGGAGCAGGACGAGCATGAGGATCACGAAGCCGAAGGTGTCGCGGTACTCGTAGGAGACGTAGATGGCGCCGAAGTTCTCGAGCACGCCGAGAAGCAAGCCGCCCACGATGCTGCCGGGGATCGATCCCAGGCCGCCCAGGACGACGACCACGAACGACTTCACCGCCGGGAATGCGCCGACGTCCGGGTAGGCGTGGAAGAGCGGTGACAGCAGCGCGCCGCTGAGCGCGACGATGCCCCCGGACAGCGCCAGCACGAGCGCGCTCACGCGCGCGTGGTCGATGCCGGCGATGGCGGCGCCAAAGCGGTTCTGCGCGACGGCCTGCACGCGCTTGCCCCACACGGTGGTGCGGATCAGCCACACGATCAACCCGAGCGTGAGCGCGGCCAGGCCGCTCGCCAGCAGCCGGTGCGGGCTCACGAAGAAGCCGAGGAGCTCCACGCGCGAGACACCGACGAGGTCCGGGCCCTTGATGGGATACGGCCCGAGCACCTGGTGGGACAGATTGATGAGGAAGAGCGAGAGGCCGAACGTCACGATGATCGCGTACTCGTCGCGGAGCGCGCCCGCTCCGATCACACCCGTGTAGAGAGGCCGCATCAGCAGCCGCTCCATGAGCAAGGCGACGACGGCGCCCAGCACCATCGCCGTCACGATCGCGGGCACCTGCGGCATCCCGGCCCGGAGCACGAGCAGCGTGTAGGCATACGCGCCGATCATGAAGAACTCGCCGTGGGCGAAGTTGACGATCTTCAAGATGCCGAAGATCAGCGTGAGCCCGAGCGCCATGAGCGCGTAGAACGAGCCCATGAGGAGGCCGGTGAAGAGGATCTCGAGGATCAGCACGCGGAGGCCAGGGCGGCCGGCGTGAGCGCCGGCCGCCGGTGGCCGCTCAGGTTACCGCGCCGGGCGCATCAGCTTGTCGACCGGGAGCTCGATCCCTGGACCCTGGATGAGCAGCGTGTCCGAGAGCTGCTGGCCCTTGGCCGTGAGCTGATAGGTGATGTAGGGGATGTTCTTCCACGTCTGGAAGTAGAGGCCCTGCTCCTTCTCGAAGGTGACTGTGCCCTGGCTGCCCTCGAAGCGCGTCTCGCGCAGCGCCTTGATCACGGGGTCGGCCTCCGTCGACTTCGCCCGGGTGATCGCGTCGGCCACCAGGAACAGCGAATCCGCCGCCTGGAAGATGAGGCGGTTCGGCTCGCGCTTGTGCTGCTCCATGTAGAGCGTCCGCACGTCCTTGCCCAGCGGGCTCAGCGTCATCTGCGGGTGGTAGAGGCCGAAGGAGAGCAAGCCGACACCGGCGTCTTTCACGTTGTCCCAGAACTCCGGGTAGTCGGCCACGCCGGCGCCGTCGTAGAGCCAGGTCTGGCGGCTGGGGGCGATGCCGTTCTCGTAGAGCTGGTTCATCAAGAGATAGGACGCAGGCGGGATCATGATCGTCACGACCATGTCGGGTTTTTCGCTCTTCAGCGGCAGCACCGCCGGGGTGAAGTCCTTGGCGGCGCGGTCGAGCACGCGCGACGTGAACTTCACGTCGGGCGCCACGCGGGCCAGCGTCTTCTTCATCGCCTCGGCCTGGCCGGTGCCGTAGTCCGTGTTCTCGGCGAAGGCCACGACGTTCTTCACCTTCATCTTCGCGATGACCTCGCCCATGGCCTCGGCCACGCGCGAGTTGTAGTTCGCGCGGTTGAACACCTGCGGGTAGCCCTTGAGGCGGACGGCATCGGACCAGGCGTTGGTGTTCATGAGCGGGATGTTGTAGCGATGGGCCACCTCGATGTCGGCCAGCGTCACCGAGCTGGCGTGCTCGCCCACGATGGCCACGACCTTGTCCCGGGTGATGAGCTTCTCGACGGCGGCACGGCCCTTCTCCGGGATGCCCTGCGTGTCCTCGTACAGGATCTCGATCTTGCGCCCGAGCACGCCGCCGCGCTTGTCGAGAATCTGCTGGGCCAGCGTGAGGCCGTCGCGGACCTCCTTGCCTTGCGTCACCGAGCCGGGCGGCGACATCGAGATCGGAGCACCGATCTTGATCGCGTCCTGCGCCGTGGCGGCCAGGGGCCAGGCCACCGCGACGGCGATGAGTGTCAGCAGCAGGCGGCGTCGATTCATACCGTCTCCTCTCTCAATTACATGAGGGGCTCCGGGCGCCCCCCAAGCCCCCCAACGCTCGGGCCGCCCCGGCGCAGCCGTGGCGCCCCTCGATAACGCGCTGTCGTTCACGAACGCGATGCGAGCGCGCCGACGTACTCCTGGGTCGTTGTCACCCAGCCGAAGAAGCGCTGGACGTTCTCGACGGTGGCGTCGTGCAACCAGGGCGGACCCGAGGCCAGGCTGCAGTCGGCGACCCACAGGGGGAAATATTCCAGGAAGAATGCGTCGCGCAGCGTGGACTCGACGCACACGTTGCTGGCCACGCCGGTGAAGACCAGGGTGCGCACGTCGCGCTCGCGCAGCAGCGCGTCGAGATTCGTCGAGTAGAAGCCGCTGTAGCGCGGCTTGCCGATCACGAGATCCTCCGGTTCGGGCTTGAGCTCATCCACCAGGGCGTAATCCCAGGTGCCCTGGATCATCAGCTTGCCCTCGAGCTCGGGCCGCCGGCGCATCAGGCGAAGCGCGTTGGCCTTGTGCCAGTTGGGAGAGCTCTCGCCGCCCGCGTCGCGCTGATCCGGGGTCCAGCCCATCTGGAGGAAGACGACGGTCATCCCGGCCTGGCGCGAGGCGACGAGCACCTCTCGCGTGCGCGCGATCACCGCCGGCGCCCCCGAGACGTCGACGCCGAAGAGGTCGAGGTAGCCGCCCTTGGAGGCGAAGGCGTTCTGCATGTCGACCACGAGCACGGCGGTGCGCGCAGGCTCGATCGGCACCGGCTCGGGGCGCGCGGGAATCGACAACGTCCGGCTCATACGCAAAACCTCCGCGGTGGATCGGAAGCGGGGCGACAGCGACCCGGGCCGCTATCAGACGGGATCTGCCGACGAAAATCAATAGGGCCCGGCTAGAATCAGGGCCCAGCTCGAATCGCTCCGGGAGGCGCCGCATGCGGATCAAGGTCATCAACCCCAATACCACCGAGAGCATGACGTGGAAGATCGGCGAGGCCGCCCGGGCCGCGGCCGCCATCGGCACGAAGATCGTCGCGTGCAATCCCGCGGGCGGGCCCGTCTCGATAGAAGGTCACTACGACGAGGCGGTGAGCGTGCTGGGGTTGCTCGACGAAGTCCGCAAGGGCGAAGCCGAGGCGATGGACGGCTACGTCGTCGCGTGCTTCGGCGATCCCGGCCTGCTGGCCTGCCGCGAAGTGGCCCGGGGGCCCGTGCTCGGCATCGCCGAGGCCGCGATGCACGCGGCGGCGTTCGTCGCCACGGGGTTCTCGATCGTCACGACGCTGGCGCGCACGCGCGTGATCGCCGCGGAGCTGGTCGAGCGCTACGGCATGACGCGCGTCTGCCGGGCCATCCGCACGATCGACCTGCCCGTGCTCGATCTCGAGCGCGAGGGCTCCGAGGCGCGCCGCAGCGTGCTCGACGAATGCAAGCGCGCCGTCGCCGAGGACGGGGCCGGCGCGATCGTGCTCGGCTGCGCCGGCATGGCCGACCTGACCGCCGAGGTCCAGAAGGCGGTCGGCGTCCCCGTCATCGACGGCGTCGCCGCCGCGGTGAAGTTCGTCGAGGCTCTGGTGGGCATGGGTCTTCAGACGAGCAAGGTCGGCGATCTCGCGTGGCCGTTGCCCAAGGCCTACACGGGTGCGCTGGCGCACATGGCCGTGACCAATCCCCCGCCTTCTCCCATGCCGACGCCGCGCGGTAGATCGACACCTCGTCGAAGTGCTTCGCGGTCAGCATCAACCCGGCCGGCAGCTGGATGATCCCGATGCGGGCCACGCCGGACGAAGGCAGCGGCGTGCGCCTTCAACGGCGCGCCTCGTCAGGGGTGGGAAGCTTCTCAGCGCCGTCCCGGGCTCACGACCTCGAATCCCAGCGCCTTCGCGCCGGCTGCTTCGGCGGTGTCGGTCGTCATGAGGCGCCCCAGTCCCAGCTCCTCCATGGCCGCGAGGTGAAGGCGGTCGAGCGTTCGGCAGTGGACCCTGCGCGCCTCGCGCTCCTGGCGCAGCGCCGTCTGAAACAGCGACCCCGCGAGCTGCCGAAACCGGAAGGGATCGGTGTCGCGAAACACGTTCAGGCGGCCGACGTAAGCGCGGTACCGTCGTTCGCGATACTCTCCCCCGAGCCAGCCCGCCCGGAGCCGCACGGCCGTTTCCAGCTCCGTGAGTGCCGAGACGATGACCTCGGATTCTCCGGCGACCGCCATGCGGACCGCTTCGCTCTCAGGTTCTTCCAGCAAGAGCTTCAGCAAACAGCTCGTGTCGAGGTAGATCACCGATCTTCGCGGCCCTCGCTCACGGCGTGATCGACCCAGCGCGAGACCTTGCCGCCCGCGATTCTTCGCTGCCACCTCGCGTGAGCAGCGGGATCGAACCGCTTTCGCGGTTTCGGGCGGTCATCGATCCGCACGAGCTTGGCGACCGGCTTGGCGTCACGGGTGATCACGATCTCCTTCTCGACCTGCAGGCGCGCCTCCGCTTCGGGCCATCGCTGACGCAGATCGCGAACGCTGATCGTTTTCATCCGTCGCAGCATATCATGTTTCACAGCGGTCGGCGCCGCCCGTCACTACGCGAAGATCTCGGTGGTCGGCTCTGGCGAAAGAGCACGGCCAGGGAGATCTCCTCGCGCGAGGCGGACGCCGCGTTCGACCTCGTGAGACGCAGCGGGATCGATCCTGCGCCCGACCGCGCCACTGTTACCTCGCGCGATGGAGGTCGCGCGGCGCCTCGGGCACCCGGTCTACGACTGCGTCGACCTCGCCCTGGCGGAGCGGGAGCACGCGGCCTTCGTCACCGCCGACCATCGCTTGCTGCGCAGGCTCTCCACGCGGAGGCTCGAGGTTTCGATCGCGCACGGTATGAGTTCGACTGGCGGGCCACGGCCGATCCTAGGCGGACATGTCGGCGGTCGTTGGGCACCTCCCGGCTCGTTCGGCGCCCGCTGGTATCCTCGACGTCGATGAAGGCCGACTGCGTACGGGACGCGCACGGCATCTAGCGTGCGCGTCGCCATCCTGCCCGACGGGGCGCTGCTTCTCGATACCGCGTCCGATTTTGACGACGCGAGCGACGGCCTGGCGCCGGCCGCGCGCGCCCGCGTCGCGCGTGCCGTCGAACGCGGTCCCGGCCACGCGCTCCTCGATCTCGGCACGACAGAGTTCGACGCTCCCCTCGCGACTCCGCTGGCGTTCCTGCGCGACGTGGGACGCGCGTTCGTGGCGCGGGTCTGCGCGGTGCCGGACCTCGAGGAACGGCGCGAGCGCGTGGAAGTCGACTGTCCGCCGGACGAACGCGCGCGGCTGGCTGACGCCGTACCTCCCATGGACGGCGCCGAGTACGTCGACGCCGACTGGGTGGCGGCGCGCTGGGCCGAGATCAACCGAGCCTTCGCCGACGAGATCCGCGCGCACCGCGGGCCCGTTGCCGCGTGGCTCCACGCGCGCCATCCGTCGTGGCACGTCGTCGGCAAGGTCTGCCTGCATCTGGCCGAGAACCGCAGCGACGAGGAGCACCCCTTCGCGTTCCTCGCTACCTATGCAGTACGCGCCGGTGCGGGAGGGAAGGTGCAGCACCGGCCGCTGGCCCGAGCGCTGGAGGAATCGTCCGCGCGCGGCGACCGACGGGCGCTGCTCCATCTGCTGGTACCCCTGCAGCGCGCCGCCGAGCAGGTGCCGTGGCTGGCCGAGATGGTCGACTCGGGCGCCGTCTACGAAGCGATGGCGTGGACGCCGACCGAGGCTCACCGATTCTTGCAGGCTATCCCGGTGTTCGAGGCGGCGGGAGTCGTCGTGCGCGTGCCCGACTGGTGGCGTGCGCGGCGCCCACCGCGCCCGGAAGTGGCCGTGCGTGTGGGCGAGAAGAAGCCGAACGCCCTCGGGATGGATGCGCTGCTCGACTTCTCGGTCGCCGTCGCGCTGGGCGACGAGCGGCTCACCGATGCCGAGGTGCGACAGCTCATGGCGTCGTCGGGCGGGCTGATGCGCTTGCGGGGGCAGTGGGTCGAGCTCGACCGCGAGCGGCTCCGCGAGGTGCTCGCTCACTGGGAGCGCGTGCGTCGTGAGGCTGAGCAAGGCGGGCTCTCTTTCCTCGAGGGAATGCGACTACTGGCCGGCGTCGCGCGGAACGACCGCGAGGCTGGCGCGCTGGCAGCGGGCGAGGGGTGGTCGCGCGTCGAGGCAGGCGCGTGGCTCGCGCGCACGCTCGAGTCGCTCCGCGGGCCGGCCGGGCTCGTCGCCGCCGACCCGGGCGCCGATCTCCGCGGGACGCTGCGGCCCTACCAGAAGTCGGGTGTGTCGTGGCTGGCGTTTGCATCGTCGTTGCGGCTCGGCGTGTGCCTGGCCGACGACATGGGACTCGGGAAGACGATCCAGGTGCTGGCGCTGCTACTGCTGCGCAAGCGCCGCGCGCGCGGCGACGAGCCGCCGCATCTCCTCATCGCGCCGGCCTCGCTGCTCGCCAACTGGCAGGCCGAGATCGAGCGGTTCGCGCCGGCGCTGACGACGCTGTTGGCACATCCCTCGGGTATGCCTGCGCGTGAGCTGGCCGATTTGGCGAGCGCCGACCTTCGCGGGACCGATCTCGTGATGACGACCTATGGCACGCTGGCGCGCGCGGAGGCGCTGCGCGCGAGAGACTGGTCGCTCGTCGTTCTCGACGAGGCGCAGGCGATCAAGAATCCCGGGGCCCGGCAGACGCAGGCGGTGAAGGCGTTGAAGGCGCACGCGCGCATCGCGCTCACCGGCACGCCTGTCGAGAACCGCCTGGGTGATCTGTGGTCGATCTACGATTTCCTCGATCCGGGCCTGCTCGGCTCGGCGCGGGAGTTCTCGGCCTTCGTCAAGCGATTGGCCAGCAGTCCGGAGGAGAGCTACGCGCCGCTGCGGCGCCTGATCCAGCCGTACATGCTGCGCCGGCTCAAGACTGATCGCTCGATCGTCGCCGACCTGCCGGACAAGACCGAGGTGAAGGCGTTCTGCCTGCTGTCGAATCGGCAGGCCGCGCTCTACCAGAAGACGGTCGACGAGCTGGAGCGCGCCATCGCCGGGCTGGTCCAGGGCATCGAGCGGCGCGGCCTCGTGCTCGCCTACCTGATGCGGTTCAAGCAGATCTGCAACCATCCCGCGCACTGGCTGGGCGAGGGCACGTGGGACGAGGCCGGGAGCGGCAAGCTGGCGCGTCTGCGCGAGATCGTCGAGCCAGTGGCGGGGAAGCACGAGAAGATGCTCGTGTTCACCCAGTTCCGCGAGGCGACCGAGCCGCTGGCCGGGTTTCTCGGCGATCTCTTCGGCCGTCCCGGCGTGGTGCTCCATGGCAGCACGCCGGTCCGTGCCCGTGGTGGCCTCGTCCGTCGCTTCCAGGAGGATCCCTCGGTGCCGTTCTTCGTGCTTTCGGTGAAGGCCGGCGGCAGCGGGCTCAACCTCATGGCCGCCTCGCACGTGGTGCACTTCGACCGGTGGTGGAACCCCGCGGTCGAGGACCAGGCCACCGACCGCGCCTACCGCATCGGCCAGCACCGGAACGTGCTCGTGCACAAGCTCGTCTGCCGCGGCACGGTGGAGGAGCGCATCGACCGGCTCATCGAGGACAAGCAGGCCATGGCGCGCGGCGTGCTCGAGGGCGGCGCCGAGACGTTGCTGACGGAGATGAGCGACAAGGAGCTGATGGCGATGGTGGCTCTCGATCTACGCCGGGCCACGGCCGAAGCGTGAGATAAGAACGCTATGGCCTGGTACGGCTCCGGCGGCTGGGACTATTACCCGCCATACATCTCTGTCGGGCAGAAGAAGGCGCGCGGGATGCTGACGCTCGCCAAGCTGCTGAAGAAGAGCAAGCGCACGGCCGAGCCCGTCGTGCTCGCGCATCGTAAGCGGCAGCTCGCGGCGACGTTCTGGGGCCAGGCCTGGGCCGACAACCTCGAGCGCTACGCCGACCTCGCCAACCGCCTGCCGCGCGGCCGCGCGTACCTGAGGAACGGTTCCGTGCTGGACCTGGCGATCGGGCGCGGACGAGTGGAGGCCTACGTGGCCGGCACCGAGCTGTACCGGGTGACGATCGGAATGGCGCCGCTCGCGAAGACGCGCTGGCGGCGCGTCGTCACGCGCTGTACCGGGCGCATCGGCTCGCTCATCGGCCTGCTACGTGGCGAGTTGTCGAGCGACGTGCTGGCCGTCCTGACCGACCCGAAGGATGGGCTATTCCCCGAGCCGCGGGAACTGGAGCTCGACTGCTCGTGCCCGGATTCCGCCGAGGTGTGCAAGCACGTCGCCGCGGTCCTGTACGGCGTGGCCATCCGGCTGGACGCGCGGCCGGAGCTGTTCTTCGAGCTGCGCCAGGCGGACCAGGCGGAGCTGATCGACTCCGCCACCGCCGGCGTTGTCGCTCGCGGGCGCCCGGCCGAGGGCAAGCGCATCGCCGCTGACCGGCTGTCCGCGGTGTTCGGCATCGAGATCGAGGACGGTGCGTCGGCCCGCGCGGCGCGCTCGCCGCGTCGGCCATCCTCGCGCCGGAAGAAATAGCCGGAACAAATAGTTGAAGAAATAGCCGAAAGCAATAGATGTCAGCGCGGCAGGCGAGGCCGTGGGGCGGGCAAGACGCGACCGGCCTCGAGCAGGCCGGTCGCATCGATATCACGCGACGATTACTTGTGGCCCTTCGGCTGCCACATCGCGATCGCGGCGCCGGTGGGATCGGTGATGACGCTCATCGTTCCGTGCTCTCCGACCTCCATGACGTCCACGACCACCTTGGCGCCCAGGTCTTTCGCCTTCTTGGTGGACGCGCGGACGTCGTCGACGCCGACGTAGGCCATCCAATGCGACGGCGTGCCCGGCGCCTGATTGATCGTCATGCCGCCGCCGGTGCCCGTGCCGACCTCGATCATCGTATACGCGCCTCCGCCCGGCATCGGCTCGTCCTTGAGCTTCCACTCGAAGAGCTTCGAGTAGAACTCGCGCGCCCGCTTGACATCGTTGGTGTGCAGCTCCACGTGCACGAATGGGTTGCCCATTGGGACTACCTCCTTGGGCGCAGCGTACCGCCGCGGTCGACTGTTGGCCACTTGCCGCTGCATCCGGCGAGGCTGGTGAACCATAGTCGAAGGCGGTGGTAACGGGACGCCGAGCACCGGCAACGTGATGGAGGCGCTGCTGACGCTGTTGCTGGCCGAGCGCATGGGCGGTGACGCTCCGTCGAACCCACCAGCCCCACGCAGTTCTGCCGCCGAGGCAATTCGAAGCCGGATCGAGCAAGGGCTACGAGAGCAGAAGTAGCGCGCCGGCGCTTCTACGCGCCGGCGCCTCTAATCGACCTCAATATTCTGGACAGCAGTCGGACGCCGTCACGGCCACTCCCGGGAGCCTCTCCCTCCACGTCGGCACCGTGCCGCTGGAGTTCGATCTACGGCGCGGCTGGATCACCGTCGCGAACGGCGCGCCGAGGACCGGCGGCCCTGTCTGAAGCTTCTCGTAGCACGCGACGTGGATCCCTTGGACGCCAGCGCGGTAGTGTCCCTCGCCACACGAGATGAGATTGCCGCAGACCTTGCACGCAAACGGCTTCTGGCTCATGTTATGCGTCACCGCTTTGACCACCGATCTGACCTCCAGGGCGCAATTGACCTGCATCCCTAGGGCGCTGACACCGTCGCGCCGTCGCCCGCGGCCGAAATCGTGAACGTGCCGAGGGCGGCATTGATCGCATAGTTGTACGCAGTGCCCCACACCGTGCTGGGCGGCGTCGGGATCGCGGCCATGAACGGACCGGCCGTGATGTTCTGCGGACTGGTGGCGATCGCGGTGAGCAGCCCCAGCACGCTCGGCAACGTCCCCATGTGCGCCGCCCAGGCCGTGACGGCCGAGGCCATACCCCGGATGTCAGCCTGGGCCTTCGCTACCCGCGCCCGCGCCTGCATGTTGGCGTAGAGCGGAACGGCGATGGCGGCCAGGATACCGATGATCGCGACGACGATCATCAGCTCGATGAGCGTGAAACCGCGCTGATTGCCGAACTTCGCTCGCTTGGTGTACCAGAATCGTGTCATGCACTCTCCTTTTCTAATCCCTGAAGCCTCAATGCGAGGAGGAGGCTGCACGCCGAGTGCCATGCGACCGCTGAGATTCGAAGGCGTGCAGTTCTCATGACTTGAAGGTTGGCCGCCATCTTTCTGGGCGGCGGCGCGGTGGTGGTGAATCGTCACGACGCCCAGGAGAAACTCCTTGGCGATGGTCTTCCGCGTTAACACGGCGGCACTCCGCTTGCCCACGACGGCGGATCGATTCAGACGGGCCGCGGACGGTCGAGCCGCGGGCGATCGCCTTCGGCGATGATCCGCCACAGGACGCGGCTCTGCTGCCGGTCGTAGTCGCCGTGAGCGCGGTGCATCGTCGCGCGGTCGTCGATGACCAGGACGTCGCCCTTGCGCCAGGCGTGGTGATAGACGATCTCCGGCCGGATCATCCGCTCGAGGAGGTCCGCCATGTAGGCCCGACTGGTCTCCGCCGCCATGCCGCTGATGTGTGTGGTCTTCGAGATGTGGAAATAGACGGCGCGCGATCCGTGCACGGGGTGGGTGCGGACCATCGGGTGCTCGATGGGCTTGGCGTACTTGTCCCGATCTTCCTGCCGGGTGTCGGTGCGGCCGCTGTCGAGACTGTTGAACGTCGTCAGCCCATCGAGCCGCCGGCGCTCGGCCGCGGGAAGCGCGGCGTAGGCGGCGCGCATGTTGGCCACGCTGGTCCCGCCACCCGCCGACGGGATCTCCACGCCGTACAGGATCGTCGCCGACGGCGGACGCTCGCGATTCGTGTGGTCGGTGTGCCATTGCTCGGCGGGCTGCTGGCCGTTGCGGTGCCAGATCAGCCCGATGAGCGGGAAGTCCGGCATGTTGTGCTGAGAGTAATGCTGCTCCATCGGCGGGCCGAACACCGATGCGGCGGCGAGATACTGCACGGGCGTCAGCGTCTGATCGCGAAACACCAGCGCCAGGTGGTCGGCCAGGGCGCGTGACAGCGCCTGCCGCGTCGTCACGTCAATCGGCTGGCCCAGGTCGACGCCGGTGATCTCGGCGCCGAGCGAGGGATGAAGCGGCGCGATCTCGAGCTTAGTCATGGCCATAGCCGCGCCGTAGCCTATCAGAACGACTTCACGCTCGGCCAGTCAGCTTGCCCACAAATCCACCACCATCCACAACGCGAAATTCTGACGAGCAGGCGCGGCGTGGCGGCGGGAGGCGGCGTCCGCGCCGCGTAAACACGGCCTGAAAAGAGGTGACGACCTGACCGTGGCGCTCGGAGGGCTCGCCTTCGCGGCGATGATCCAATCAGCCGCGATTCTTGCGGGCGAGCGCATCATTGATCTGGCGATAGCGCGTGTCGTAACCTCGCCGCAACGCGTATGGCCGTGTTCACGTCAGGACGGGTGTTCCTTCACCATCGTCCGGATCCAATTGGAGAACACCATGGTGGTACGCCTGCTGATCAGGGTGACGACCTTCGTCGCGGCGTTCGTGTGCGCGACTTCTGCATGGGCGACCGTCGTGAGCGACTGGAATGCGGCCGCCCTCGCCGAGGTGCGACTGAGCAAGTCGTTACGCAATGGGCCTCCGATGGTGGCACGGGCGCTGGCCATCGCACACACGTGCATGCACGACGTGTGGGCCGCGTACGACGACGTCGCCGTCGCCACGACCGATACCGGCGGAAGCCGGCGTCAACCGACTGAAGAGCACACCGACGACAACAAGGCCAAAGCGATCAGCTTTGCCGCGTATCGCTGTCTGCGGAACCTGTATCCGGACGGCTCGCTGCCGGCGCCCCTGGCGCAGCCCAGCGTGCGGTTGAACGCGGTGCTCCTCGGCTACGGGTACAGCCTGGACGAGGCGTGTGTCACCGACGATGATTGCCGGAGCTCCGATCCGACCACGCCGGCAGGCATCGGGAACATCGCCGCGCAGGCTGTGATCGATGCCCGGCGCAACGACGGCTCGAACCAGTACGGGGACCTGACGCCGGCGCCGTGTCCGATGCCCACACCGTGGCCGCTGCCATGCGCGGCCACGGCCTATGGGCAAACGTCGGCGAATCCGGACCGGACGGGAGCATATTCCGACTACATCGCGGCAGACTACGACCCTTACGTGCCGGTCAATTCCCTCATGGGTTACTGCAACCCACTGGTCCTGGTGTGTGAACGCCAGGACATCGTGGATCCGAATCAGTGGCAGCCGCTGATCTTTTCCAATGGCCAGGCGTGCCTGGATTCCGGGCTTGGGACAGAAGAAACGTGTCCAGGAATTCAAGTCTTCATCGCCGCCCACTGGGAACGGGTGACGCCGTTCGCGCTGACGTCGGCCGACCAGTTCGATGACATCCTGACGATCCCGCCGCCGGACTACGCAAAGAACTCCGGTCAGTATCAAACCGACGTCAACAACATGATCCAGTACAGCAGGAGCCTGGATATCGGGCGCAAGCTCATCGTCGAGTACTGGGCCGACGGCCCGTCGTCCGAGCTGCCGCCGGGGCACTGGGGACTCTTCGCGCAGTTCGTCTCGCAGCGCGACAACCACATGATCGATCAGGACGCGAAGATGTTCTTCGCGATGCACAACGCGTCGTTCGACGCGGGGATCGTGGCCTGGCACATCAAGCGGAAGTACAACGGCGTGCGTCCCATCACGGCGATCCGTTTCGCGAAACAGGGCCAGAACATCTTGGCCTGGGGCGGCCCCGGCCGGCCGATCGAGCACATCTCAGGGGGAAAGTGGTCGCCCTACAACCCCGGCACCAATTTGACGCCATCGTTCCCGGGCTACTTCTCGGGTCATTCGGTGTTCTCGCGTTCGAGCGCGACCGTGTTGTGGCTGTTCACGGGCGACGATTTCTTCGGCTTCTCGACCGTCTTGCCGGCGGGCTTCGGTCGCGTGGAGCTGGGGATCCCTCTTGTGCCGACGACATTCTTCTACGGGACGTTCAGCGATGCGGCGAACGAGGCGGGGCTGTCACGTCTCTACGGCGGCATCCACTTCGAGGACGACAACACGACCGCCCAGACCGTGGGCTCTCTCATCGGCCTGCAGGCGTGGGCCAAGGCGTTGAGCTATTTCAACGGGACGGCTCCTTGATCGGGTCTACGACCGGGCGGCCAGCACCTCGCTGACCACGCGTCCAACCTGCTCCATCGTGAAGGGCTTGATGAGAAAGGGCCGCCCGGTGTCGTCGAGGAAGCCCTGGGTCTCGGCGCTCATGATGTCGCCTGTCATGAACACGAAGCGGTTAGCCAGCCCGGGATGGGAAGCGAGGGCACGCTGCCAGACGACCTGTCCGTCCACATCCGGAAGACGCAGATCGAGCATGACCAGGTCATAGGCCCATTCTCGCTGGAGCCGCGCCAGTGCCTCTTCGCCAGTCGTCGCCTCCACGACCTGATGGCCGAGGCCATGAATGACCTCGGTGAGCAATCCCCGTAGCGAATCCTCGTCCTCGACCACCAGAACGTCGGCGGCGGCCACGGCCGGTAACGGGTGCGCCGGCGCCTCGGCCGGCGCGGCCTCTGCCTCGTCCCCAATCGGCAGGTACACCGAGAAGCGCGCCCCTGTGCCCCGCAAGTTTTCGGCGTGCATACGGCCCCCATGGGCCTCGACGACGCCAATGGCCAGACTCAGGCCGAGGCCGGTGCCCGAGCCCGCGGCCTTCGTCGTGAAGAACGGATCGAAGATTCGGCCCAGGTGCTCGGAAGGAATGCCGGGGCCGTCGTCCTCGACCTCCACGAGCACTTCGGATCCCCGCGGCACGGATCTCACGGTCAACGTGCCGTGGCCGCGCGCCGTCTTCATGGCGTGAATGGCGTTGCTGAACAGGTTGAGGAAGACTTGCTGAAGTTGGTTGAAATCGGCCCAGATGGGTGCGGCCGGCTCGAGACTGGTGACGAGACGAATCTTGTTGAGCTCGAGTTGCGGCGCCTGAAGATTGAGGGTCGACTCGATGACTTCGCGGAGATCCACACGCCGCCGCTCGGGAGGATCTCGGCGCGCGAAGACCAGCAGGTCGCGGATGATTCGTGAAGCGCGCGCGCATGCCGTTCCGATGATCTCCACGCGCGCGGTCAGTGACGGGTCCAGGAAGCCCTTGCGCCTGAGGAGCTCGACCGACAGGTGGATCGTGGAGAGCGGGTTGTTGAGCTCGTGGGCCATACCCGACAGCAGCGTGCCGAGGGCCTTGAGCTTATCGGCCTGCATGAGCTGGGCCTGGGTCTCCTGGAGTCGATGCAGGTTGTTTCGGAGCTCGGCATAGACGCGTGCTCTGTCCAGAGCCACCGCGATCTGGTTGACGAGGCTGGTGAGCACGCGTGTTTCCTCGTCGGTGAAGCGGCGAGGTGTCCGGTTGCAGGACATGAGCACACCGAGCGGCTGCTCCTGACCATCCAACCGCGCCATGATGACCGAGCGCACGCCCTGCTTCTCGAGGTCGTTCGTGATAGAGAAGCGTGGTGCAAGTGTGAGGTCCTCGACCTCGATCGTCTCCTCGCGAGCGAGGGCGGCCCCGGCGAACGCTTCGATGCCAGCGGTGTCGATCTCCGCGGCATCGCGCCACCAGCCCAGCCCCGCCGCCAGCCGGAGATGACTGCCGGAGCTCACGAACAGAGCCACGCTGTCGGCGTGCAAGAGCTGGTGCGTCGTGTTGACCGCGTCGTCGACAACCTCGGCTTCGGTCGCGGCCTCCAGCAGGCGCCGACCAAATCCCTGCAGGGCGGCGTTGTGCGTGGCCTGAAGCGCCAGGCGGTCGAAGGCCCCGGCATTCTCCAGGGCCACGGAGGCCTGGGCGCCGAACGCCGAGAGAAGCTCCACATCCGCTCTGGCGAACGTCCTCGGCTCGCGATAGAGGACCGACAGCGACCCGAACACCTGGCCGCCCTGCGCGAGGAGGGGAACGGCGAGAATGGCGGTCAACTCTTCTCTCGCCAACCGCACCCCGACATGGGCCGGGAGGCGTAGCGCAGCGTCGGTGTGGACGTTCGAGGTCCACACTGGTTGTTGCTCGAGGGCGGCCACGCCCGACGCGCCCCGCCCGATTGGCAGCTCGAGGTCGTTGACACGCAGGCTGGCCGACCCGCAGCTCGTGACGCCGCGCAGCACCTGGGCGCGGGTGTCGAGCCGAAACAGGATCGACGCATCGGCCCGCATGATCGTCAACCCCTTGGCGGCAATCGTCCGGATGATCTCGCTCGCGTCGAGGCTGGTGACGAGCGCCTGACCGGCCTGATTGAGCTGTCCCAAATCGCGCACACGCGCGCGCGCCTCGCTATAGAGCCACACCTGCTCACGCAGCAGGGCGACGAAGATCACGAGGACGCCAATCGGACGCGCGACTCCGGCCAGGTACCAGCTGACGGCGTACCGGTACGGAAACAGCAGGAAGCCGATGAGCCCCAGCACCCAGATGAAGGCCGCCAGCGCCAGAAGGTTCACGAACCCTTGCTGCGAGCCGGACGCCCTCAGGCGACGTCGCCAACTCCAGAGCGCCCACACTGCCACGACTCCGTTGAGTACGCCGCCCGTCCAGACCGCGAACGGCGTGAGCCGGCCCGGTTGCATGACCAGGGAAGGCAGGAGCGGGTGGACGAGGAGCACCACCAGAGCCATGACGGTACAGACAGCGATGCAACCCGCGACGATCGTCCACCGACCGCGATCCGTGAGGGGCAGTTGACGATCGGCGAAGTGAGCGCCGAGTCCGACACCGGTCAGGGCTGCGAGGTAGCTGGCGAAGAAGAGATACGGGGCGACGCCCGGGTCCAGGCTCGGCGTGCCGGGGTAATCGGGCTGCGTCAGGATGTGGCCGGCCGCCAGCAGCGCGGCCACCCAGAGCGACATGCCGATGGCCGCCGACTGGAAGTCCTGGCGCATCCGGTGGCGCTCCAGGCAGAGATAGCCGATGCCAGTGGCCACCAGCACGAACGGTGTGTCGAAGATCGGGACGGCGTATGGGATCGGAAAGCGGTACGGCGCCAGAAAGGAGGTGAAGAGGAGGATGGCCTCGTACGCGAGTCCCAGAGTCGCGACGAGCAGGAGCAGGATCGGGACACGTTGCCCTGGGGCCGGCGAATGGATGGCGTCATCGGGCGATTCATCCGCACGTCGGAAAATCGGTCGCTCTTTTTTCATCACATCCTCGACGGGGTAAATCATCGCGGAGTTATCGAGTGCAGCGGGGAACCGGACAGCCGTTCCACCGTGCCAGAGGAATAACGCTGGTGGACCAACCGGTCAAGTCCAAAGTCACCCGGTGTTGGGGATACGTGAAATGGCCGCCGGGAAGTGAAACGTGAAATGACCGCGCCAAGCGCGCCGCGTGGAAGGAATAGCCACCGAGGAGGTGGCCATGCCCTATGCCCGTGGCGTTGTGGAGCGCGCCATGACGATCCAGGAGGTCATCCTTCGCGCGATCGCCGGTCAACTCACCTGGCTGCAAGCCGCCGACATCCTCGGGCGCAGTCCGCGCAGCATCCGGCGTCTGCGCTGGAAGCTCGAGCATGAGGGGTACGAGGGGCTGTTCGACCGCGGGCAGCAGACCCCCTCGCCCAAGCGCGCGCCCGTGGCGGAGGTCCAGCGGGTGCTCGCCCTCTACCGCGACCGCTACCAGGGCTTCAACGTCCGTCACTTCCATCAGCTGGCCCGGCGCGAGCACGGCGTGCGCTTCTGCTACGCCTTCGTCAAGAAGGTGCTGCCGATGGCGGGCCTAGTCCCCCGGCAGCAGCCGCGCGGCCGGCACCGCCGGCGCCGCGAGCCGCGCCCGTGTTTCGGCGAACTGCTCCACCTCGACGGCAGTCGGCATCGCTGGCTGGCCTTGGTGCCGGACCGCTGGTTCACGCTGCTCGCCGTCGTCGACGACGCCACCAAGCACGTGCTCTACGCCCAACTCCACGATGGCGGCGAAAGCGTCGCCGCCATCATGACCGCGCTGCGCACTGGGCTCGAGCGCTACGGCCTGCCCCTGGCGCTCTATACCGACCGCGCGCACTGGGCCGTCCACACTCCCACGTCCGGCAGCGCGCCGGATCGCCGCCATCCCACCCAGGTTGGCCGGGCCCTCGCCCGGCTCGGGATCGAGCACATCCTCGGCTACTCGCCCCAGGCGCGCGGCCGCAGCGAGCGGGTCAACCGCACGCGGCAAGACCGTCTCGTCAACGAACTCCGGCTGGCGGGCGTCACCACCGTGGCCGCCGCCAATCGCGCTATCTGTGCGAGCAGTTCCTGCCCGGCTTCAATGCCGAATTCGGCCGGCCGCCCGCAGACCCGAGCTCGGCCTTCGTGCCGCTCGGGCGCGTCGAGCTCGATCAGATCCTCTGCGTGGAGGACGAGCGCGTCGTCGGCCGCGACAACGTCGTGACGGCCGATGGCGTGCCGCGGCAAGTCGCCAAGCAGCCCGGGCGGCGCACCTGCGCCGGCCTGCGCGTCCTCGTGCGGCGTCACCTCAACGGCCATCACTCGCTCTGGTATGGCACCCGCTGCCTCGGCCGCTACGACAACCGCGGCCGCCCGCTGCAGGCCGCCTGATGGCCCATCCTTTCCCGAGCCGGTCATTTCACGGTGTCAAACAGTTGCGGTCAGATCACGTATCAGCAACAGTCGGGTCGAGCGACATAAAATATGCCCGAGCGGGGAGGATCCGACCGTGCGCGTGGGCGTTCCGAAAGAGATCAAGACCTTCGAAAATCGAGTCGGCCTCGTCCCCGGCAGCGCGCGTGAGCTGACCCATCACGGCCACGACGTCCTCGTCGAGACGGGCGCCGGCGCCGGCAGCGGCTTCACCGACGACGCGTACCGGGCCGCCGGAGCGCGCGTGGCGAAGAACGCCGAGGAGGTCTTCGCCCAGACGGAGCTGATCGTCAAGGTCAAGGAGCCGCAGCCGATCGAAACCGCGCGGCTCCGTCCCGGGCAGGTGCTCTTCACGTATCTCCACCTGGCCGCCGACAGGCCGCAGGCCGAGGGGCTCATGCGCTCGGGCTCGACGGCCATCGCGTACGAGACGGTCACCGACGCGCGCGGCGGTCTGCCGCTCCTGGCGCCGATGAGCGAGGTTGCCGGGCGCATGGCCGTCCACGTGGGTGCTCACTATCTCGAGAAGGGCCAGGGCGGCCAGGGCATCCTGCTCGCGGGCGTGCCGGGCGTGCCGGCGGCGAAGGTCGTCATCCTCGGCGGCGGCGTCGCCGGAACGAACGCGGCGCGGATGGCGATGGGGATGGAGGCCTACGTCACCGTGATCGACCGGTCACTGCCCCGTCTTTACGAGCTCGACCTCCAGTTCGGCAGCCAGCTCCACACGCTGTACGCGACGGTCGAGAACATCGAGCGCGAGGTGGTGGCCGCCGATCTCGTCATCGGGGCCGTGCTGATCCCCGGAGCCTCGGCGCCCAAGCTGGTCAGCCGCGAGATGGTGCGGGCGATGAGGCCGGGCTCGGTCCTCGTCGACATTGCGATCGACCAGGGGGGCTGCTTCGCCACCAGCCGGCCCACGACGCTGGCCGAGCCGTCCTACTCCGAAGAGGGCATCATCCACTATTGCGTCACCAACATGCCGAGCGCGGTGGCCAGGACCTCGACGCTCGCCCTCAACAACGCGACGCTTCCGTTCGTGCTCGCCCTGGCCGACAAGGGATGGCGCCAGGCGCTCGCCGCCGATGCTCACCTCCGCCCGGGGCTCAACGTCCATGCGGGCCGGATCATCCATCCTGCGGTGGCGCGAGACCTGAACGTCGAGCCGGGACCCGCTCCGGTGTGATCAGGAGGGGGCCGTTGCGGCCCCCTCCTGAGGTCTCTGCGATCAGCGCGCCTTGATGCCGAAGTGGGCGCGGCGGTTCTGGGTCCAGCACTCCTCGGTGTGCTCACGGCACATCGGCTGCTCCTCGCCGTAGCTGATGATCGAGATGCGGTTGGCCCGCACGCCGTGGGCGATGAGGTAGTTCATCGAGGCCTTGGCCCGGCGATCGCCGAGGGCCAGGTTGTATTCGCTGGTGCCACGCTCGTCGGCGTGACCCTCGATCAGGACCAGATGGTTGGGGTTCGCCTTGAGCCACTGCGCATTGGTGTCGAGCACCGTCACAGCTTCCGAGCCGATCTCGGCGCGATCGAACGCAAAGTGGATGTCCTTCAACTCGACCGCCGCAACGAACTCACGCGGGGACGGGCCCCGCCCCATCCCGGGGCCTCCACGCCCCGACCGGGAATCCGGGCCCATTCCCATGGCGGCCCCACCACTGCCGCCGTACGCCGACTCGCTCGAGACGCCGGCCTGCGCCGAGCCCGATTGAGACGCGCAACCGGAGAGGATAAGCACCACTGCAGCCAACAACGTCACCATCGCCTGCCATCCCCGTCCGCTCATGGCTCCTCCTTTGGCTTGTGCCGGCGTCATCGCAGACCGGCCCGAAAACAAAAGGAGGAGGAAAATTGCACGGTGGATGCCGAGCCCGCCGTGGGGCCGGTTCTCTTGAAAATCGCGTGCTTGCGTTCTTCGAGGAGCTGGCGTCGAGGCCAGCCTGACACGGGGCCGTGCCTTACTTGAGCTCCCAGGGCGGCTCGACCGTCACGTTGAGCTCGAACAGGGTCGGGCCGCCGGCCTTGAATGCCGCGTCGAGGGCGGCCGGCAACGCGTCCACGCTGGCCAGGCGCTCACCCCGCGCGCCGAACGCGCGGGCCAGGGCCGGGAAATCGGGATTGGCGAGATCGGCCTCGCCCCAGCGCTGGAAGATCTCCTCTTGCAGCCACTTGATCGCGCCGTAGCGGTCGTCGTTCATCACGATGAAGGGAATCGGCAGTCGATACTTCACCGCCGTCGCCAATTCGTTCACCGAGAACATGAAGCCGCCGTCGCCGACGACGGCCACGACGGGACGATCCGGATTCGCGATCTTGGCGCCGATCGCCGCCGGCACCGCGTAACCGAGCGTGGCCGAGCCGACCGGATAGAGGAAGGTGCGCGGCGCCAGAACGGGGTACCTCCACTCCATCCAGTAATTGATCCCGGTCTGATCGTTCACGACGATCGCCTCGCGCGGCAGCGCGCGGCGCAGCGTCGAGATGAGGCCGGCGACCTCACGCGTATACCGAGGGCTCGCCGCCGTCTTGAGCTCCGCCAGGCGCGCCCGGTCCCACGCCCTCGTGGCGCGGCCCACGCCGAGCGTCTCCACGAGGCGCGCGAGGCCATCGCGCGCATCGCCGACGATGCCAAGCTGCGGTTTGAACATCCGTCCGATCACGGTCGCGTCGAGATCGAGGTGGATGAGGGTCTGATCGGGTGTGAAGGACAGGTTTAGCAGCAGGCCCTGCGTCGAGCGCGCCGCGAACCGACAGCCGACGGCGAACACGACGTCGGCCTCGCTGATCACGCCTTCGGCCGCGCGCTTGTTCGGGAGCACGGCGTGCCAGACGGGATCGTCCTCGGGCACGCTCCCCCGCCCCATGACGGTCGTGAGGACGGGAGCGTCGAGCCGTCGTGCCAGCGCCAGGAGCTCGCGCTCGGCTCCCGAGGCGATCACACCGCCGCCCGCGATGATGAGTGGACGCCGGGCGCGCTCGAGACGCCGCGCGGCGTCGGCGATCTCGGCGACGTGGCACGGCGGCCGGCGGCCATCACCGCGGCGCGTCTCCGCTTCGACGCTCGTCCCCAGGAAATCGTTCGGGATCGAGATCGCGATCGGCCCCGGCCGCCCCGTGCGGAGGAGATCGAAGGCCCCGGCGATCGTCGCCGGAATGTCGGCGGCCGACGTCAGCGTCTCGGCCATCCGGCACACGGGACGGAAGCAATCGATCTGGTTCGGAACCTCGTGGAGCGCGCCGAGGTCGCGGCCGACGAGATGTGACGCGACGTCGGACATGATGATCACGACCGGGATCGAGCCCGCGTACGACTCGACCAGCGGCGTGAGCGCGTTCGTTGCGCCGGGGCCGGTGGTGACGACCACGACACCGGGGCGGCCCGACGAGCGTGCGTACCCATCGGCCATGAAGGCCGCACCCTGTTCGTGGCGCGCGAGGATGTGCGTGATGCCCGGCCGCCGCAGCAGGGCGTCGTAGATGGCGAGGTTGTGGACGCCGGGAATGCCGAAGACGTGGCTGACGCCCTCGGCGCGCAGCGCTTCGACCACCCAGTCGCCCCCGGCGAGCTTCGTCATCACACGCCTCCCCTGACCGTGCGATCGATCGACACGTCCACGAGACTCGGGCCTCGATGGGCGAGGCCATCGGCAAGAGCGTCGCTCAGCTCACCCGGCTTCTCGACGCGTACGGCCCGGACGCCCAGCGATTCGGCGAGGCGCACGTAGTCCACCTCGGGCGCGGTGAGGTCCATGCCCGGGTAAAAACCCGTCTTGGCTCCAGCCAGGCCGAGCGTTGCCATGCCCGCCTTGAGGATCGCGTAGGACGTGTTGTTCGCCACGACGTAGGTGATCGGCAAGCCCTCGTGAGCGGCCGTCCACAAGGCCTGCGGCGCGTACATCACCGATCCGTCGCCGATCGTCACGACGACCTTGCGCCGCGGATCGGCGAGCTGCACGCCGATCGCCGCGCCCATCGCCCAGCCGAGCGTCCCCGTCTTCGAGCCGTAGAACGAGCCTGGCCGCCTGAACGGCAGATGGCGGAGGACGTGAGGCAGCGACGACGCCGACTCGTCCACGATGACGACATCGTCGGGCAGCAGGCCCGCCAGCGTGTGCATCAGATGCGCGGGCGAGATGGGCGCGCGCTCCGCCTCGGCCTCCGCGGCCGCGCGCGTTCGCGCCACGAAGTCGACGCGCACGCGCTCGAGTTGGGCGCGGCGGTCGGCCGCGGCGGCACGCTGGGCGTCCGACAACCGCTCGGCCAGCTCGTCGGCGATGAGCCGGAGCGTCGGAGTGATCGCGGCCGCGAACGCCAGATCGACCGGATAGCTTCGTCCGATCTGTCGCGAATCGTCGGCGAGCTGGATCACCGGAACGCCCGGGCGGAAGGGCGCGCCGGGCCCGTGAAGGAACCACGTGAAAACGTCGGCGCCGACGATGAGAATGACGTCGGCGTCGTCGAGCGTCTTTCTCACCACCGGGACGCTCGGGTAAAGGCCGCCGCGCCAGAGCGAATGGTCTCCGGGGAAGTTCGTGCGCCGATAGATCGGCTCCCCGTAGACTCGCGCGCCGAGCGCTTCGGCCAGCCGCGTCAGCGCGGCGACGCCGTCGGGAGCCCGTCCGACACCGTCCCCGGCGATGATGAGCGGCGCCCGCGCGCCCGCGAGCAGGCCGCACGCTCGCGTGACGTCCGCCATTCCCGGAATGCCCGGCCGCTGGGCCGAGGGACCCTGCGTACGCGGCGCCGGTGCGTCGGTCTCGTCCGTCATGAGATCCATCGGCAGCGAGAGGAACACCGGCCCGGTCGGAGGCGTGAGCGCGATCGTGACCGCGCGCCCCAGCACGCTGACCGCCTCGTCGGCGCTGCGGATCTCGTACGCCCACTTGGTGAACGGCTCGGCCATCTTCACGAGGTCGCCGGCCAGGATCGGCTCGTGGACGAGCAGGCGCGTGTCCTGCTGACCGGCCGTGAGGAGCACGGGGCTTCGCGCGCGCGCGGCATTGTGCAGGATCGAGAGCGCGTTGGCCAGGCCGGGCGCGACGTGGACGTTGGCGACGCCGACCTCACCCGTGGCCGGGGCGTACCCGTCGGCGGCGGCCACGACCGTGGCCTCCTGGAGCCCGACGACGTAGTGGAGCTCCGAGCCGTCGAGCGCATCGAGGAACGGCAGCTCCGTGGTGCCGGGGTTCCCGAAGAGGTGGCGCACGCCGGCCGACCGGAGCGCGGCGATCAACGCGGCGGCAGCGTGCATGCGGGCGAGGATACTACGGCTTGCTGGTTGGCGTTCTCCGCATCACGTCCCGCGTGATGTCGAGGCACACGCTTCAGGTCGCCGCGTGGCTCGTGAACGTCTGCATGTCGCCGCGCTCGGCCTTGACGTAGCAGAAGCGATTGTTCACGTGGCCGACGTTCACGCACCCGCACGTGCACACGGCTCCGGTCAGCTTCTCCGGATGATCCGCCGCGAAACGATAGAGCGCGGCCACATCGCCGCCCGTCGCGAACGACGGAAGTTGACCGCGACGCACCGTCTGGACCTTGTCCCCGATCTCGTCGACCGTCACGGCACCCTGGCTCTCGCCGTCGCGGAGCCACCAGGCGCCGAGCCCGAGCGCCGTGCCGATGATCACGAGCGCGACGACGAGCACGCGGCCACTCACGCGTCACACCTCGATGGATTCATGCGCTGCGCCTGAGCGGGATGCGGCGGTCGCCGAGCCGGAGCGTCCCGCGCCCGGTCGCCTCGTCGTACTCGGCGAGCGCCAGGAGCTGAAAGGTCGCGGCCCGGTTGAAGCGCGCGTCGACATCACCCTCGATCCGGCAGTACGGCACGTCGCCACGGCCGAGTCTCACCGTTGTCGCCTCGACGTCCGCTTCGCTGCCGTCGTTGAGCACGACGTGCAACCGTTCGGCCCGTGGCTCCACTCGCGTGACCACCCAGGGAGCGTCCTCGACGACGACCGGAATGCGGACACGAGTCTGCAGGAAATAGCCCTGCCCATCCTTGCGCAGGTTACCGCGCAGGTTGGCCAGAATGCCGGGATGGGTGACCTGCACGTCGTCGTCGTACCAGTCTCCGTCCCGATCGATGCGGAGGTTGGGCAGCGTCCAGCCCTCGGGCAGATTTTCGGTCATTGCAACGCTCGGCGGGCCCTCAGCTCGCACTGCTGTTCGATCATTTCACCGCTCGCCACTCGGGACCATGTCAACGCTCGGCTTGGCCGTCGGACGGCCTCACCTCACACTGCCACACGCGGCGCGCCTCAGCTCGCACTGCTGTTCGATCATTTCACCGCTCGCCTCGGCGCGCGGCGCGCCTCAGCTCGCACTGCCATCGAACACCACGCTCGCGTAGCTGACGATGCCCTCGGGGTCCGGCCACATCCCGTATCGCTTCAGCGCGCCACGCCGGCCGCCGAAAGCGTGAAGGACGGCGTAGATCGGCGACAGGCCGCAGATGCGGCGGCGATCCCCGTCAGCAGCGACACTGTCGAAGAACGCCTCGGCGTCGCCCCGTTCGACCGTCTCCAGCATCTTCCGATCCTCGGCCTCGATCCGGGCGCGCTCGGCCTTTGCGATCGGGCGCGGATCGCCGAAGCGTGGGCCCATGTGGGCGAGATCGGCGCCCGCGATCAATGCGACGCGCCGGCCGCTCGTTGCGATGGTCTCTCCGAGCGCGTCCAGGAACCGGGCAACGCGCGCGTCGGCGGTGGGACGGCGCCGGCGTGCCAGCGCCTCGTGAGCGAAGCTGGCCAGCACCGGCACGACCGTGATGTCCCTGCGTCCGGCGTAGAGGTACTGGAGGAACACCGCCTGGAACTCGATCGAGTGCTCGCTCCGGTGCGCCAGCTCGGAGCCGAAGCAGTCCTGCGCAGCACGCGCGGCCAGGGCCTCGACGAAATCGCGATCAGCGCGGGCGGGCCCGAGCGGCGTGTCGTAGTCCTTGCGGGTGAGCGCGAACGGATGGCGCATGCCGACGTGGCAGGTCCCCACGATGACGAAGAGGTCGGCCGCGCACCTCTCGGCGAGGTCGCGATAGGCCCAGGCGTATGCGGGCCCACCGCGATGGAAGTCGATGTGGGGCGCGATGATCGCCTCGACCGCCGGGGCGCTGGGCTTCGGCGGCCACGCGATGACTCCGGGGCCTTCCTGGTGAGTGAAGAAGGCGTCCATCGACGCTCGAAGCTCATCAGCTTTCCCGGGATAGGCCCCGCCGGCATGAGACGCCGGCCGGGTCGTCGCGCCGAGGAACGCGCCGTCGACCTTCGCCCGGCGCTTCGCGAAGCTCGGAGACTCGAGAAATCCGTGCTCGTCGAGCATGGAGACGATCTTGTCGATGTCCGCTCGCGTGACGTTTTCGCCCTCGTACCGGCGACTGAGGTCGGCCTGGATCTGGCCGATGGAGTGCTCGCCGTCGAAGAGGGCGACCACATCGACCAGCGCCTGAGGCAGGAGCAGGATCGATTCCGTGTAGCCGGCGGGGTCGCGCAGCGCGATGAAGCGCTGGCCTCCTTGCGTCATTGGAAAGGCTTCGATCCCGCGGAGCTTCGGCGTCTCCATCAGCCCTCGAGGAACTTGAGTGCCGTTGCCGTGTAAATACGCGCAGCTTCAATCAGTTCGCTCGTCTCAACATACTCATCGACCTGATGCGGGATGAGGCGGTTTCCGGGCCCGCACGTCACGATCGGGATGCCGAGCGTCGCGCGGAGGATCGTGCCGTCGGTCGAGCCGGGCACGCCACCGAACCGGGGCGCGTGTCCCGTGACCTCTCTCACCGCGCCGGCCATGGCCCTGACCAGCGGCTCGCTGCGCTCGACCCGCGTGGCCAGGCGATAACCGTTCACGGGCCGCCAGTCGACCGTCACTCCTTCCGTTCGCGCGGAGGCCTCGCGGCAGAAGCGATCGATCTCCGCGGCAATCGCCGTCTCATCCGGACCAGAAGTCAGCCGGATATCGAGCGTCGCCTCGGCCGCCGCCGGGATCACGTTGGCCTGGGCGACGCCGGCGAGCGGCGAACGCACGGTGGTCGGTGTCACCGTGGGCGGGCGGAGGTACGGGCTGGGCCGGCAGAGCCGGCGGAGGCGTCGCTCGAGCCGCGGCGCCTGGCTCAGCACGGTGCCCAGTGCGGCGATGGGATTGGCTCCGGCCTCGGGCATCGCGCCGTGGGCCATGCGGCCGCGCACGGTCACGCGGGCCCAGACCACACCGCGCTGCTCGAGGCACAGCTCGTTCTGCTCAGGCTCGCAGATCACCGCGGCGGTCAACGCCCGGCCGAGCGGCGTGCCGCAGAGATGGCGAGCGCCGATCATGTCGCCCTCCTCGTCCACCAGTGCGCCCACAACGAGGGCCCCTTGAAAACGGGCGCCACTCCGCTTGATGGCGGCGGCCGCAATCATCGCCGCGGCAAGCCCGCCCTTCATGTCGGCAGCGCCACGTCCCCAGATGCGGCCGTCGGTAACGTCTGCGGCAAACGGCGGATGAGTCCACGCGGCGGGATCACCTTCGGTGACGACGTCGGTGTGGCCTTCGAGGAGCAGCGTCCTCCCCGCACTGGGCTCGCCGATCCAGCCGAGGACATTCGGACGGCCGGCCGCAACGGGTTGAACTTCGACACTGAGGCCTTCCTTGGTGAGCCAGCGCTCGACGTACTCGGCGACGGCGGCTTCGGTGGCGACAGGATCTCCGGGACGGACGACGCTCGGGATGCGAATCAGATCGCGCGTGAGCGCGATCAGCTCGGCAGGGTCGACGTGAGCAAGAGCCTCGCGATTACTCGTGGGGAAACGAAAGGATGACGGCATCCAGGCGGATGACGCGATATTCCTCGCCGGCGACGTAGAAGTAGTGGCCTTCCACCTCCTCGGCGCTCTCCTCGAAGGCGACGACGGTTTTGATCCCCGGCATCTCGCGGAAGGCGTTCGCGCCCTCGTCGAAGCCGTCGCCGCGGGCGACGACCTCACCGTACCGGATCGGCGAACCCTTCGGGCAGTGAACGCGCACGTCTGCAGGACCCTCAGCCAGGAGCCGTACCAGGAGATTGATGCCGTACACCTGGATGGGAATGTTCGTCATGCGGGTCATGATACCACGCGGTATCATCGCGCCGGGGCGCGCCATGACCATTTCCGGCATCGACTGGGCGATCGTTGCCGCCTACTTCCTGCTCTCGGCGGGCATCGGGCTCTACTTCACCCGCCGGGGCGGCGAGAGTCTCGATCAGTACTTCCTCTCCGGACGCCAGGCCCCCTGGTGGCTGGCCGGCACCGCGATGGTCGCGACCACCTTCGCGGCTGACACCCCCCTGGTCGTCACCGGTCTCGTCGCCAGCAAGGGCGTGGCCGGCAACTGGCTGTGGTGGAACTTCGTGATGAGCGGGATGCTCACCGTCTTCTTCTTCGCCCGGCTGTGGCGCCGTGCCGAGGTCATGACCGACGTGGAGCTGGCCGAACTGCGTTACAGCGGCCGACCCGCCGCCTTCCTCCGCGGATTCCGCGCGCTGTACCTGGCCCTGCCCATCAACCTCATCATCCTCGGCTGGGTCACGCGCGCGATGATCAAGATCCTGACCATCGCGCTCGGCCTGAAGGACGTCACGATCGCCGGCGTGACCGTGAGCGGCGAAGTGGTCGCCGTCGGCATCTGCTTCGTGATCACGGCGCTCTATTCGGTGGCGGCCGGAATGTGGGCGGTGCTGTGGACCGATCTCGTGCAGTTCGTCATCAAGATGAGCGCCGTCGTCGTGCTGGCCGTCTATGCGGTCGCCGCGGTCGGCGGCATCGCCGCGATGAAGACGAAGCTCGTCCAGCACTTCGGGAGCGAGGAGGCGGCCCTCTCGGTGTTGCCCGTCAGCGTGACCGCCGAGGGTATCGCGTCGTACGCCTGGATGCCGCTGCTCACCCTCGCCGTATATCTTTCGGTCCAGTGGTGGGCCGCCTGGTATCCGGGCGCCGAGCCGGGCGGCGGCGGCTACGTCGCCCAGAGGATCTTCAGCGCGCGCTCGGAGCGCGACGGCGTGCTCGCCACGCTCTTCTTCCAGATTGCTCACTACGCGCTACGGCCCTGGCCGTGGATCGTGACCGGGCTCTGCACCGTCATCCTCTATCCCACGCTGGCCGACAAGGAAGCCGGCTACGTCCAGGCCTTCGTCGATCTGCTGCCCACGCCCTGGCGCGGCTTCATGATGGCCGGCTTCGCCGCCGCCTACATGAGCACCGTGGCGACCCACCTCAACTGGGGAGCCTCCTACCTGGTCAACGACTTCTACAAGCGTTTCTTGAAAACGGACGGCGACCAGCGTCATTACGTGGCCGTGTCCCGCGCGGCGACCGTCCTCCTCTTCCTGGCCTCGATCGCGGTCACCTCCCAGCTCGCCTCCATCGAGAAGGCGTGGGAACTGCTCCTCGCGCTGGGCGCCGGCACCGGGCTCGTCCTGATCCTGCGCTGGTACTGGTGGCGCATCAACGCCTGGAGTGAGATCTCCGCGATGATCGCGAGCTTCGTCATCAGCCTGCTCGGCTTCGCCTTCATCGTGCCGCGCTTTCGGCCCAACGATCCGAACGCCACCGCGGTGGTCATGCTGGTCACCGTGGCGGGGAGCACGATCGTGTGGGTGGTGACGACGTTCTCCACAGCGCCCGAGCCCGATCGAATATTGCAATCCTTCTATCGTCGGGTACGGCCGGGCGGCCCGGGCTGGGCGCGCGTGTCGCAGCGGCTCGGGTACGGGCGTGAGCCGATCCCCGGCGGCGCGCTGGCGTGGACGAACTGGATCGCCGGAATCGTGGCCGTCTACGCGACGCTGTTCGGGATCGGCAAGATCGTGTTCGGATTCACCGGCGCCGGCATCGTCATGCTCGCCATTGCGGCGGCCGCGTTCTACTGGATCTCGCGGTCCTTCAGGAGCGAGGCGCCGATCGCGAGGACGAAGACGAAGCTGGCCTGAGCCGCCTCACGTCCCCTCGGCGGGGACGTCGAGCTGGCGCGGCACTTCCGGCGCATCCAGTGCCCGCGGCTGTTCGTCGATGGGCTCGAGCGGCGGGATGTCGGCGGTCGTGCCGACGCCAAGGTCGCGAAACCGGCGGGCTGTCGGCAGCACGCGTGACTCCAGCGATCCCACCGCCTTGTTGTACGCCGACGTCGCCTTGCCGAGCTTGTCGCCCACGTCCTCCAGGTGTCCGATCATGACGCGCACGCGCTCGTAGAGCTCCTGGCCGAGGCGGCGGACCTTCTCGGCGTTCTCGGCGAGCTGCTGCTGCTGCCAGCCGTAATAGGTCGCGCGCAGGAGCGCATAGAGCGTGGTCGGCGTGGCCACCACGATCTTCTTGGCCATGCCGTCCTCGATCAGCCCGCTGTCGGCGTGCGCCGCGGCGGCCGCGAACGATTCTCCCGAGATGAACATGACGACGAAGTCCGCAGACTTGGCGAACTCCTCCTGGTAGGCCTTGGCGGCCAGCGCGTTCATGTGCTGGCGCACCTGCTGGGCGTGGCGACGCAGCGCCTCGCGCCGGTCTCTCTCGGTGGTGGCGGCCATGGCGTCGAGGTAACCGTCCGCCGGCGCTTTCGCGTCGACGATCACCTCGCGACCGTTGGGCAGGTGGACGACCATGTCCGGCCTGAGCCGGCCTGTCTCGGTGTCCGTGGTCACCTGCTCGACGTAGTCGCAGTATTCGGTCAACCCGGCCAGCTCGACCACGCGACGCAGCGTGATTTCCCCCCACCGCCCGCGGACCTGGGAGCCGCGGAGCGCGGTCACGAGGTTCCCGGCCTCTCGCTGAAGCTCCGAGCTGCTGGTGCTGAGGTGCTCGACCTGCTGCTTGAGGCTCGCGTAGGCGTGCTCACGCTTCGTCTCGATCTCGCGCAGGTGTTGCTCGTACCGCTCGAGGTCCTGGCGGAGCGACGACACGAGGCCGTCCATCGTCGTCTGACGCGCGGCGAGCTGGGTGTCGACCTTCTGTCCGGCGAGCTGGAGGAAGTCCGCCTTGGCCGTCTCGAGGGCGCGCGCGCTCAGGTCGGCAAAAGCCTCGCGGAGCTGCTCGCGCGAATCGGCCAGCAGGCGCTTCTGCTCCTCAAGATTCTCCCGCGTCGCCTCGGACCGCGCGTCGGCCTGGGCGCGGAGCTGGCGCTCGAGATCGAGGCTCTGACGTAGGTCGGACAACTCGAGCTCACGCTGCGTGAGCTGCTTGCGGAGATCGTCGCCCAGGGCCTCGGCGGCGGCCTGGCGGCCGGCGAGGGCTTCGCGCTCGCCGAGCGCGTGAGCGCGATAGTGGCCACGGGCGAGCGTCCACGCGAGGCCGCCACCGACGACGAGACCGGCCACCACCAGGAGCGCGTCAGCCACGGCGCGTGCCTCGCCAGTGGCGGCACACGACGCGGAGCCCGCAGGGCGCGCACACGACCGCGTCGCGCCGATCACGGCAGTCGCCCGACATGCGTTTGTGGCAGAGCGCGAAGTCGTACTTCACGGGATCCTGAGGATCGATGGCCGCGAGCGAGAGCGTGATGTCCTCCGCCATGCGCCAGTTCCGAGATTTCCGGCGCGTGAGGCCGATGGCCCGGCTCATGTTCTCCACGTGCGTGTCCACCGGCATCAGCAGCCGCGCCGGAGACACCGAGGTCCAGAGCCCGAAATCTGGCGGCTCGCGCCGGACCATCCAGCGGAGGAACAGGTGCAGGCGTTTGCACGGCCCGCCCGCCGACGGCAGCGGGAAGAGGTGCCGGTAGCCGCGAGACAGTCGTCCTCGCGGGAACACGTGGCCGAGCCCCGCCTCGAGGAAGACACGCACGAAGCGCTCCAGGACGGGACCGATCGGGCCGGCGGCATCGGAGTCGCCGGCGAGGAAGCACTTCTCGAGTGTGCCGTGGCGCGCCAGGGCGCCGCGAGCGGCCACACAGAACGCGACGATGTCACGCGGACGGTTGAAGCGATACCGGAAGCGCGCAAACACCTTACCGTCGCGCGCCGGGTCGAAGCGGGCGACGAACTCCGCCGGCGATGGGCCCATCTCGTGGAACACGCGCTCGAGCTCCCGGCTGAAGAGATCGACACGTCCATAGGCCAGACACGCGGTCAGCAGCGCGACGATTTCTCGGTCGCGCGGATCAGGATAACGGAGAGGAAATCGGATGGCGTCGCGCTC
>Ga0209266_1000456_pt1 | contig 31767 bp, 28 predicted proteins | sample GraSoiAngelo_132_FD_185889 | JGI IMG/M metagenome (GOLD analysis project Ga0209266, IMG submission 185889) | Grasslands soil microbial communities from the Angelo Coastal Reserve, California, USA - 14_0929_02_40cm (SPAdes) (version 2) | ecosystem: Environmental > Terrestrial > Soil > Grasslands ...
CTTCACGTAGCTCGGCACGCCGACCTCGTCGAGGATGGCGCGCAGGGTCTGCGCCATCCTGACGACGTGCGTGAACGGCGCGCCCTTGGGATCGAGGTCGAGGACGGCCCAGTCCGGACGCTCGAGCGAGCCGGCGCGTGACGCCCACAGGTGGATCGGGATCGTCCCGAGGTTGGCCAGGTAGCGCAGCGTCTCGACGTCGTCGGCGACGACGTAGTCGATGTCGCGCGGCGGCGTGGTCGAGCGGATCCGCACGGTGCGCACCCAGTCCGGAACGAAGTCGGGCGTGTCCTTCTGGAAGAACGACTTGCCGGCGATGCCGTCGGGATAGCGCACCAGCACCAGCGGCCGATCCTCGAGATACGGGAGCATCAGCGGGGCGATCGCCTCGTAGTAGGCGACGAGGTCGCCCTTGGTGACGCCATCCTCGGGCCAGAAGAGCTTCTCGGGCCGCGTGATCTTCACACGGCCGCTCGCCGGGAGCTTCACGCGCCCGCTCGCCGTGCTCTTCGTCGTCGGCGTTGTGGCTTTGGCCGCCTGCGCTGTCGGCATTGCCGTCTCACGCTTGCAATCTCGCGGCCGTTTGTCGTCGCGGAGCCCGAGGAAGGCGGGATGGCGGAGGCCGCCGTCGTCCGTCCACTCGGTGAAGCGCACCTCGGCCACCAGCTTCGGCTCGACCCAGTGATGGCCGCGTCCCGTCGGTGTGCCGACGTCGAACGGTGACTGCTCGCGGGCCAGCGGCTTGAGCCTGTCCCGGATTCGCTTGAGCGACGTGGCGTCGAAGCCCGTGCCGACCTTGGAGACGTACACCAGCCTGTCGCCGTCGTACACGCCGAGGTGAAGGGCGCCGAAGTACGCGCGGGCGCCCTGGGGATCGGTGTAACCGCCGATCACGAACTCCTGCCGGCGCTGGCACTTGATCTTGAGCCAGTCGCGCGTGCGTCCGCTCCGATACGGCCCGTCGGCCTTCTTGGCGATGATGCCCTCGAGGTGTCGGGCGTCGCAGGCGTGGAAGAACTCCTTGCCGCGCTCCTCGACGTGAGCGCTGTACCCGAGGACGCCGGTGCCACGAGGGATCAGCAGCTCCAGGAGCTGCTTGCGCTCGGCCAGCGGCACGTCCCGGAGGTCGTGGCCGTCGATCTCGAGACAGTCGAAGAACACGGCGCTCACGGGAACCTGCCGGCGCCCGGCCGCGACGTCGCCCGCGTGCGACAGTCCCATGCGGCCTTGCAATCGCTGGAACGAGCTGCGGCCGTGCTCGTCGAAGGCGACGACCTCGCCATCGAGCACGGCGCGCTCGATGGGCAGCGCCGCCAGCGCCTCGACGATCTCGGGATAGCGCGCGGTGAAGTCCTGGCCGCTGCGGCCGTAGAGCTGCACGCGCTTGCCGGCGCGCTCGGCCAGGATGCGCACGCCGTCGTACTTGATCTCGAACAGCCACCCGCGGCCGGAGAAGGGCTGATCGACGAGCGTCGCCAGCATGACGGGCTGGCTCGCTGCGTCCACGTGGCGGCGGGGCGCTCCCAGCGACTCCAGCCGCTCGCGCAGCGCGTCGGTGGTCACCGCAACACCTTGTGGGCCGAAAGGTTCGAGAACCGCGTCGTCACCGGTGGTACCCTCTGGCCCATACTATGCCCCCACATTCCGTCGGCTCCGGGACGATCTCCTTCGGACTGGTCTCGATTCCCGTGCGACTGTACACGGCGACGTCGTCGCAAAACGTGTCGTTCAACCTCCTGCACGCCAAGTGTGGCTCGCGCATCCGCCAGCAGACGTTCTGCCCGGTGGACAACACGACGGTCGATCGCAGCGAGCTGGTGCGCGGCTACGAGTTCGCCAAGGATCAATACGTCCGGGTCAGCGACGACGAGCTGAAGGCGATGGAGGGCGAGGCCTCCCAGGTGATCGACATCACCGAGTTCGTCCCCCTCGCGCAGGTCGATCCCATCTACTTCGAGCGCACGCACTATCTCGGGCCCGACAAGGGGGGTGAGAAGGCCTACCGATTGCTTGCCGAGGCGCTCGCCCAGAGCGAGCGGGTGGCCCTGGCCAAGTTCGTCATGCGCGGCAAGGAGAGCGTGGTGCTCATCCGCTCCGCCCAGGGCGGTCTCATGCTCCACACCATGTACTTCGCCGACGAGGTGCGCGATTTCGGTGAAATCGACAAGGGCGCGTCAGCCAAGGTGCGCGAGAACGAGCTGAAGCTCGCGCTCCAGCTCGTGGATGGCCTCGCGTCCGAGGAGTTCGAGCCCAGTCGCTACGAGGACGAGTACCGACAGCGCGTGCTGGACCTCATCAAGAAGAAAGTCGAAGGCCAGGAAGTGACGACGGCGACGCCCGCGCCGCCGCGTGCCCAGGTCATCGATCTCATGGAGGCGTTGAAGGAGAGTCTGGCCAAGCGAGTTCCGTCCGGCGAGCGCAAGCCTCCTGCGAAGGCGGCCCCCAAGCGCGCCGAGCCGGCGCCGGCCCGGGCAGCCGCCGCGAAAAAGGCGCAAGGCGGCAAGAAATAGCTGTGACGCGAGCCGTCTGGCTCGTCTTTCTCGTTCTGCTCATCGCCGTGCTCGTCGCCATTCCCTTCGGCATCCGCCAGCGCTACGAAGGCTTCTCGGTTCCCTCGGCGTCGATGGTACCCACGCTGCTTCCCGGCGATTACATCCTCGTCGACAAGTCCGTGCGCGATCCCGCGCGCGGCGACCTCATCGTCTTCCAGGATGCGGACGACGCCACCCAGCAGCTCGTCAAGCGCGTGGTGGGTCTGAGCGGCGAGGACGTGCACGTGGCCGGACGGCAGGTGTTCGTCGGCTGCGATCCGACGGCGGCCGACTGCCAGGCGCTGCCCGAGCCCTACGCCGATTTCTCCGACAGGCCGGTCGCGCCCGACAAGTCGGGAATGTGGCACGTGCCGGCCGGTCGCTTCTTCGTGATGGCCGACAACCGCAATGCGGGTGAGGACAGCCGTCACTACGGCACCGTGCGCTGGCAGCAGATCACGGGCCGGCCGTTCCTGATCTACTGGTCATCCGATCCCGGGGGTGGTATTCGCTGGGGCCGCATCGGACGAATTCACTAAGTTGGGGGACCCGTTCCGCTTCCCCCAAACCCCCTCCTGAAGTTGGGGGACCCGTTCCGCTTCCCCCAAACCCCCCTCCTTCACGCGAGGGCACTCAAGCGGCGGGAACCTCTGTTACGATCCCGCCCGTGATCCTGGATGACGGTTCCACGCGCCATCTCGTGAACGGCCAGATGGCCAGCTCGTGACGACGCCGGCCAGCCTTCGCGGGCACGCGGCGATCGTCACCGGCGCCGGCCGGAACATCGGCCGCGCCATCGTGCTGGCGCTGGCCGCGCGCGGCTGTGACGTCGTGGTGAACACCGCGCACCGGCGCGCCGACGCCGAGGCCGTGGCCGTCGACGCCCGCAAGCACGGCGTGCGCGCGGTCGTCGCCGTCGGCGACGTGGGCCGGCGGGACGACGTGAGCGCGATCGTCGGGGCGGCCGGCGAAATCGGGACCGTCGACATCGTCGTCAACAACGCGGCCATCCGTCCCCGGGCGCCGTTCCTCGAGATGACGGACGCGGAGTGGCAGCGCGTCATCGACGTCGACCTCAGCGCCGCGTTCTACATGGCGCGGGCGTTCGCGCCCGCGATGGTGGCGCGCGGCTGGGGCCGCATCGTGAACATCACCGGCATGAATGCGATGCAGGGGACACACGACGGGCGCGCGCACGTCGCCGCCGCCAAGCACGGGCTCTGGGGGCTCACCAAGGCGCTGGCCCGCGAGCTCGGCCCGAAAGGGGTCACCGTCAACGCCATCTCGCCGGGGCCGATCCTCGGCGAGCAACAGGAGCATGCGGCCTACATCAGCAGCCAGCTCGGCAAGATCCCGCTGGGGCGTCTCGGGACGCCCGATGACATCGCGCGCCTCACCGCCTTCCTCGCCTCGGACGACGGTGGCTTCGTCTCGGGCCAGATGATCGGCGTCAACGGCGCCGCCGCGACCTGATCGAGCCGAAAGGAACAAGCCTCACGAGGCCCGAGGGAGGAGCGGCCCGCAGCGTACGCGGTTGTACGTGAGGAGCCGCGACGACCGAGAACGAAGTGAGGCGACGTAACTTGGAGCCGAGCAAGGAGCCTCGATGATCGATTACAAGGAATACCAGCACCTGCTCTTCGAGCGCCGTCCCAACGGCGTGCTGCTCATCACGCTCAACCGGCCCGAGGTCCTCAACGCCACCAACGATCGCCTGCACTGGGAGCTGACCCAGATCTGGCTGACCATCGACCGCGACAAGGACACGCGGGTGGCGGTGGTGACCGGCGCGGGCCGGGCCTTCTCGGCCGGCGGCGACATGGACATGGTGGAGCGGAACGCGACCGATCCCCGGCGACTGGCCAATACCGTGCGCGAGGCGTCGGACATCGTCTACAACATGATCAACCTCGACAAGCCGGTGATCTCCGCCATCAACGGCGTGGCCGTCGGGGCTGGCCTGGTCGTCGCGATGATGGCCGACATCAGCATCATGTCGGAGACGGCGCGCTTCACCGACGGCCACACCAAGCTCGGCGTGGTGGCCGGCGACCATGCCGCCATCCTCTGGCCGCTCCTCTGCGGGATGGCCAAGGCCAAGTACTACCTGCTCACCTCCGACTTCATCGACGGCAAGGAGGCCGAGCGCATCGGGCTGGTCAGTCTGTGCGTGCCGGCCGCGGAGCTCCTGCCCAAGGCCTTCGAGGTCGCCGACAAGCTGGCCCAGGGAAGCCAGCAGGCGATCCGGTGGACGAAGAAGAGCCTCAACAACTGGCTGCGCATGGCCGGGCCCATCTTCGACCAGTCCATCGCGCTGGAGATGCTGACCTTCATGGAGGAGGACGTTCGGGAGGGTATCAAGGCCATTCGCGAGAAGCGACCGCCGCGCTTCCCGTCCGCGCGATGAGGGGGCTTTCGCGATGACGGGGCTTTTTGAGGTGCGGGGTACAATGGACCTGGACCCAGCATTTTCATGCCCAGGACGCCTCTCGAACCTCGGTTCAGCGTCGAGTACCTGTCGATCCTCGACAGCGACGGCAACCTCGATTCCGCCCTCGAGCCCGATCTCTCCGCCACCGAGCTGAAGCGGCTCTATCGCGCCATGCTCCTCGGGCGCCGGCTCGACGAGCGCATGGTGCGTCTGCAGCGCCAGGGCCGCATCGGGACGTTCGCGCCGATCAAGGGCCAGGAGGCGTCCCAGCTCGGCTCCGTCTGCACGCTGCGCGAGTCGGACTGGATGGTGCCGTCGTTCCGTGAGACGGCGGCCATGCTGTGGCGAGGCTGGCCCATCGAGAAGTTGTTGATGACGTTCGCGGGCCAGCTCGAAGGGTGCCAGCCGGCGCCCGAGCAGCACGACCTGCCGATCACCATTCCGGTGGGCACGCAGCTCCCGCACGCGGTCGGCCTCGCCTATGCCGCCCAGTATCGCGGCGACGACGTCGTCGTCATGGCGTACTTCGGCGACGGCGCAACGTCGGAGGGTGACTTCCACGAGGCGCTGAACTTCGCCGGCGTCTGGCACGTGCCCGTCGTCTTCGTCTGCCAGAACAACCAGTGGGCGATCTCGGTACCGCTCAAGAAGCAGACCCACTCGCGCACGATCGCCCAGAAGGCCCTGGCCTACGGGTTGCCCGGCCTGCAGGTCGACGGCAACGACGTGCTGGCCGTGTACGCGGCGACCAAGGAAGCGGTCGATCGCGCCCGCGAGGGCAATGGCCCGACCTTGATCGAGTGCGTGACGTACCGCCTGGGCGTGCACACCACGGCCGACGATCCCACCAAGTACCGCTCCGAGGAGGAAGTGCGGGAGTGGGAGCGGAAAGATCCGCTCACGCGCTTCGTCGAGTACCTCAGGAAGAAGAACCTGCTGGAGGACGGCCTCGAGCAGGAGGTGGACGCCGAGATCGCCGCCGCCGTGAAGCGCTTCGAGGCGATGGCGCCCCCCGACGTGCTCACGATGTTCGATCACGCGTATGCGGAGAAGCCCCCGGAGCTCCTGGCCCAGCGCGAGGAGGTGGCCTCGCGGCTGCGCAGCCCCGACGAGAGCACGGCCGCGCCCGAGCCGCCGCCGTCACCGCCCATGCGTGGCCAGCGAAAGACGAGCCGATGGCAAAACTGAACATGGTCAAGGCGCTGAACCTGGCGCTGCTCCAGGAGATGGAGCGGGACCAGGACGTCGTCGTCATCGGCGAGGACGTCGGCGTCGACGGCGGCGTCTTCCGCGTGACCGAGGACCTCCATCGAAAATTTGGTGGCAAGCGGGTGATCGACAGCCCGCTCGCCGAGTCGGCCATCATCGGCACGTCGGTCGGGATGGCCCTCTACGGGCTCAAGCCCGTCTGCGAGATCCAGTTCTCGGGCTTCGCCTTCCAGTGCTTCCACCAGATCGAGAACCACGCCGCCCGCTATCGCATGCGCACCCAGGGGCGCTTCCACTGCCAGATGGTCGTGCGCATGCCCTACGGTGGCGGCGTGCGCGCGCTGGAGCATCACTCCGAGTCCGAGGAGCAGTTCTACGCTCACATCCCGGGGCTGAAGATGGTGATCCCGTCGGGGCCGCGCAATGCCCGCGGGTTGCTGGTGGCGGCGCTGCGCGATCCCGACCCCGTGATCTTCTTCGAGCACAAGGCGCTCTACCACGCGGCCAAGGAGGACGTGCCCGACGAGATCGAGGCGCTGCCGCTTGGCCACGCCGACGTCGTGCGTGAGGGACGGGATTTGACGATCATCGCCTACGGCGCGATGGTGCGCGTGGCGCGCGAGGCTGCCGAGACGCTGGCGAGCGAGGACGGCGCCGAGTGCGAGGTGATCGACCTGCTCACGGTGTCGCCGCTCGACCGCGAGACGATCGTGGCCTCCGTGCAGAAGACCGGACGCGCCCTCATCGTGCACGAAGCGCCCAAGAGCTTCGGCCCGGGCGCCGAGATCGCCGCCTCGATCGTCGAGGGGGCCTTCCTCTCACTGGAGGCGCCCATCCGTCGCGTCACCGCCTACGACGTCCCCTTCGTCGGCTTCGCTCGTGAGCGCGCCAGCGTGCCCGACGTCGGGCGCGTCCTCGCGGCGGCGCGTGAGACCCTGGCGTATTAAGAAAATGGGGGGCCTCCGAAAAGGCCCCCCAAGCCCCAATTCCGAGCGCCCCGGCGCAGCCGCGGGCGCTCCTCTATTCGATGCAGACTACTAAAGCGATTTCAGGTATTCGACGAGGTCGTTGGCCTCCGTGCTGCTCAAGCCGAGGTTGAAGACCTGATTGTAGTGTCCCACGACAGCCTTGTAGTCCTCGAAGCGACCATCATGATAGAAGCCGCCCTTCGCGCGCACGAACAGGCCCTTGAGCGGCGTGGTGCGATAGAACTTCTTGTCGGGTGAGCGGCTCGCCTGAAAATCGTCGACACCGATCTCGCTCGCCGCGTGCATCGGCCAGCCGGGCTCGGTGAACAACGGCGGGACGTGGCACGTGGCGCACTTGGCCTTGCTCTCGAACAGCGCCTTGCCGCGCTGCGCGGCGGTCGCGTCGAACGCGCCCGCCGGCGGCTCGGGCGCGGGAATCGAGAGCTGGTAGAAGTGCAGGGCGGCCAGCTTCGACGTGATGAGGTCCGGCGTGTCTCGCTTGTTCCAATCACCGGATTTCACGGCGAGCGGAAAGCGCTGCGCGTCATTCATGCGCGGGTCGAAGAACGTCCCCTTTCCGTGCATCTGGGTGTTGGCCACGTACGCGTTCCAGTGGGTGACGGAGCCCCAACCGGAATAAGTGTGCAGGTTGACGCCGGCCAAGCCGAACGCTGCCGGCATCACCGTCGTCGCCGGCTTGCCGTCGGGGCGGAACGGCTTGCCGTCCTGGTTGAGCTCGGCGTCGTAGCGGCCGGGCCCCCAGCTCTGAAGGACCTTGCGTACCGTCGTCTCGTCCACTCCGAGCAGATCGGAGAATGGCGTCAACGTCGGCGCCGAGGCCACGATCGCGCCCACGTTGAGATCACGATTGGGCCAGCCGTCCAGGCGGCGGCCAATGCCCCTGGCGAGCGAGTCGTCCACGGTGGAGTGGCACAGCGCACACTGGATGCCCATCGCGGTCATCCGCTTGTCCTTGTCGAAGAAGCCGGTGACGCCGACGACGGCGTTAGCGCGCAGCAGCTCGAGGGTCGTTTCGACCTTGTCGAGATCGACCGAGCGCCCACGGATGGCCTCGACGAGGATTTTCGGCAGAGCACCGATGTCGACCTTCAACCCGAGCTGGAGGGCCTGACGAGCGGTGACGCCGGGGCCCACACCGCCGTGCTTTTCGCCCGCGATGGCTTCGTGCAGACGGAGCTTGCCGCCCCAGAACTCTTCACTGCCGAAGGTGTCGTACCTGAAGATTTTCCTGCCTGCTTTGAGCATTTCATTCGAATGTCGCTCGATTCTCGAATCGAACGAGGGCTCGGGCGCTTGCTGGGCGAGCGCCGCAGGGTTCGTGTCCACCCCCTGGGGCTTCGAAACGCACGCCGCAGTGGCGCCGGCGAGGAGAACCACGGTCAGGCCGAGCGGCTTCAATCGCCTCGTCATGGCATTCACTCCTTGGCTAGGCTCGACGGTTGCCGAGCTACTTTAAGGGGCAAGAAATATGCGAACTGAGAACGGAAGATCTTTTTGATGGCGACGAGGCGATGGATGTTGGCAGCGCTGCTCGTTGGTCTCGCCGCCGCGGCGCCGGACTGTGTGGTCGCGGGTCCGCCGGTACGCCTGCGCGTCGTGACGTTCAATCTCTTCCATGGCGGAGCAACATCAGGGCTCTGGGGCGACGACCGCCGCCTGGAACAGCGCCTCGCCCTCGTCCTGCGTGAGCTCCGCGCGCTCGATCCCGACATCGTTGCGCTCCAGGAAGCGTCCGCCGGGTGGGGCCGCGGCAACGTGGCCGCACGGGTCGCCGCCGACCTCGGCTTTCACTACGTGTTCGCGCCGGCCACGCCGCGCGTATTGCCGGTGCTCGGCCGCCTCGCCACCTGGGTGATGAACTTCAGCGAGGGCTCCGCGGTGCTGAGCCGGTTTCCGATCGCGAGGTATGAGGTGACGGATCTGCCGCGCTGCGTGAAGTTTCTCGACCCGCGGATCATGCTGCAGGCGGAGGTCGACGCCCCGTGGGGCCGCGTCGGCATCGTCTCGGCGCACACGGCGCGCGCCGACTGTCAGCTCGAGCGCATCGTCGACGTCGTGCAAGCCTGGCCGGCCGACCGCCCGGCCGTCGTCATGGGCGATTTCAACACCGGCGAGGCTGCGCCCGGGCTCGGCGTCTTCAGCCGCGCCGGCATGATCGACGCGTTCCGTGCCGCCAATCCCGACGGCGACGGCGCCACCACGTGGCAAAACGTCGTCGGCCCGGCGCGCACGGCGAGGCGACGTGTGGACTACGTGTTCTTGAGATCGGCAAACGGGCGGCAGTGGCGCGTGGTGGCGAGCCGTCTCGTTCTCGACGAGCCCGAGCGCGGCGCCGACGGCGCGACGCTGTGGCCGTCCGACCACTACGGCGTGCTCGCCGATCTCGAGCTGGGGCCGGTACAATGACGGCGATGGCCCGCGACTTCCGGCTCCCCGATCTCGGCGAGGGACTGACCGAGGCCGAGATCGTCAAGGTGCTCGTCCACGAGGGCGAGGACATCCGCGAGGACGCGCCCCTGCTGGAGGTCGAGACCGATAAGGCGCAGGTCGAGATTCCGTCGCCGATGAGCGGTCGCGTCGATAAGATCCACGTGCAGGCGGGCCAGACGGTGAAGGTCGGACAGGTCCTCGTCTCGTTCGGCGAGGCGTCGGCAACGCCCGGGACGAAGACCGCGCCCACCGATGGCCGCGCTCGCCAGGCGACCCCGGCAGCCGGAGCGCGCGCGACACCACCACCCGCAGCGCGCGTCACCGAAGGGCCGGTGCCGGCCACGCCGGCGACGCGACGGCTGGCGCGAGAGCTCGGCGTCGATCTCCGCGCTGTCTCCGGCAGCGGATCGGGCGGGCGTGTCACCGACGAGGACGTCCGCGCCGCGGTGGCCGGGGCAACCAGGCCTGCCGCCGTGGCGCCGCGTGCGCCGGCAGCTCCCGAACGCCACGAGCCGGGGCGTCCCGCGACCGAGCGCGGCCCGGCGAAGCCGCTGGCCACCGTCGGCCTGCAGGCGCCACCGCTGCCCAGCTTCGAGCAGTGGGGCCCGATCGAGCGCCAGCCGCTCTCGCACCTGCGGCGGACGATCGCCGAGCGAATGACGCTGTCGGCGACGGTGATCCCGCACGTCACCCACTTCGACAAGGCGGACATCACCGACCTCGACGCGCTGATTCGCCGTAACCTCGAGGCGGCCCGCGCCCAGGGCGTGACGCTGACGCTGACGAGCTTCCTCATGAGGGCGGCGGCGCTGGCGCTCAAGGCTCACCCGCAGTTCAACGCGAGCCTCGACCCTGCTGCCGGCGAGCTGATCGTGAAGCGTTACTGCCACCTCGGCGTGGCCGTGGCGATGGAGCGCGGGCTCATCGTGCCCGTCATCCGCGACGTGGACCGAAAGCCTCTCCTCGAGATCCAGCGCGAGCTCGGCGCGCTCGCTCAGCGTGTGCGAGAGGGCAAGGCCACGCTCGACGACTTGAAGGGTGGCACCTTCACGATCACGAACATCGGCGCGCTCGGCGGGACGGGAGCCATCCCGATCATCAATTACCCCGAGGTGGCGATCCTCGGTGTGGCGCGCGCCCGGGAAGAGGCCGTCGTCCGCGAGGGGCAGATCGTGCCGCGTCTGCTACTGCCGCTGTCGCTGACCTTCGACCACCGCGTGGCCGACGGCGCCGACGGCGCGCGCTTCGCCGCCGACATCGTCCGCCGCCTCGAACACCCCGACCAGCTCCTGCTGGAGCTCTGACGTGCGTGCTCGGACAGCGTCCCGTAGGGTCGCGACTCTGATCGCGCAAACGATGAATCACCGACCGTGGTTGCGGAGGGGCACGGGCGGGTCTACGGCCCGGGTGCCCGTGCCCAGTGGTGACGCCTGGACAGCGTCCCGGGGAGTCGCGACTCTGATCGCGCGAACGATGAATCACGCACGGTGGTTGCGGAGGGGCACGGGCGGGCCTACGGCCCGGGTGCCCGTGCCCTGTTAAATGGTCATGGGTGATCTCGTCCGCGAAGTGGACGTCGCCGTCGTCGGTGGCGGTCCCGGCGGCTACACCGCGGCGTTTCGCTGCGCCGAGCTCGGGCTCGAAACCGTGGTGGTGGACGCAGGCAAGCGGCTCGGTGGCGCCTGCCTGTTCGAAGGGTGCATCCCGTCCAAGGCGCTGCTGCACGTCGCGGCCGTGCTCGGGGAGGCCGAGCGCGCCAAGGAGTTTGGCGTGGACTTCGGCGAGGCACGCGTGTCGCTCGATCCACTTCGCAAGTGGAAGAGCGAGCGTGTCATCGGCAAGCTCGCCCGCGGCCTCGCCGGCGTGGCCAAGGCGAAGAACGTGGAGGTCGTCGCCGGCCGCGCCGTGTTCGAGGACTCCCGGCGACTGCGGGTCGAGGGCGACGAGCCGCAGGTGGTGGTCTTCAAGCACGCGATCATCGCCACGGGCTCGGCGCCCAGCCCGTTGCCGGGGCTGACGCTCGAGAGCGACCGAATCATGGACTCGGCCGCCGCGCTCGAGGTGCCCGACATCCCGGATCGGTTGCTCGTCGTCGGTGGCGGGTACATCGGCCTCGAGCTGGGCCAGGTCTACGCGGCGCTCGGTAGCAAGGTGAGCCTGGTCGAGATGACGGATGGACTGCTCCCGGGCGTGGACCGCGACCTCGTCCAGCCGCTCGCCCGGCGTTGCGAGAAGCTCTTCGTAAACATTCGGCTGCAGACGAAGGTGACGGGGCTGCGCGAGACGAGCGGAGGCGTGGAAGTGCGGCTGGGCGACGAGACGCTGCTGTTCGATCGCGTGCTGGTGGCGGTAGGCCGTCGCGCCCAGACCCAGGGATTGGGGCTCGAGACGACGCGCGTGCGAGCCAACGAGCGCGGCATCATCGGCGTCGACGACCGGTGTCGCACCGACGATCAGCGGATCTACGCCGTCGGTGACGTCACCGGCGAGCCCATGTTGGCCCATCGAGCCATGAGGCAGGGGCGCATCGCCGCCGAGGCGATCGCGGGCCGGCCCGTCGCGTTCGACAACGTGGCGGTGCCGGCGGTCGTCTTCACCGATCCCGAAATCGCGTGGTGCGGGCTCACGGAAGCCGAAGCTCAGCGGACGAGCCGCCCGGTGAAGGTCGCGAAGTTCCAGTGGGCCGCCTCGGGCCGCGCCGCCACGCTCGGGCGCTCGGACGGCCTCACGAAGATCCTGGCCCATCCCGACTCCGGGCGTATCGTCGGCGTCGGGATCGTCGGCCCCGGCGCCGGGGAGCTCATCGCCGAAGCGGCGCTGGCCATCGAGGCGGCGCTCACCGCCGAGGATCTCGCGGCGACCATCCACACCCATCCGACGCTCTCCGAGACCTTGATGGAGGCGGCGGAACACCTGCTGCACTGAGAGGCTGCCATGGATCTCTCGCCCGCCGATCTCGTCGCCCTCATGCAGAGCGCCACGCCGCACGCCGTCCTCGACCTCCGCGAACGGGCCGCGTACGAGCGCGGGCACATCTTCCGCACGACGTCGCTGCCCAGGCGGCTGCTCGAGTTCCGACTGCCCGTGCTCGTCACGGCGGCAGCGACGCCGATCGTGCTCGTGGACGACGATGGCCGGCTGGCGGCGCTGGCCGCGCCAACGCTCGCGGCGCTGGGCTACCGCGACGTGAGGACGCTCGCCGGTGGGCTCGCCGCGTGGCGGGCCGCCGGGCTGCCGACGGTGCAGGGGATCAACGTGCCGAGCAAGGTGTTCGGCGAGCGTGCTCTCCACCAAGCCAAGACGCCTCAGATCTCGGCCCCCGAGCTCGCCGCGCGAATCGCCAGGGGCGTGGAGATGGTGATCGTCGACTCGCGGACGTTCGAGGAGTACGCGCGAGGCTGTGTGCCGGGGGCGATCAGCGTGCCGGGCGGAGAGCTCGTCCTGCGCATCGGTGATCTCGTGTCGCGCCCGGACACGCCGATCGTCGTCCACTGTGGCGGCCGCACACGTTCCTACATCGGCGCCGAGTCGCTCCGTCGGATGCGTCTGCCCAATCCGATCGTCGCGCTCGAGAACGGCACGATGGGATGGGAGCGCGGGGCCACGCGGCGTGCACCCGCTCCGTCAGCCCGCAGCCGAGCCGCGGCGTCGCTCGTGGCCAAGCGGGTCGCGATCGAGGACGGGATCACGTTCACGACCGCCGCCGAGCTCGAGGCTCTGATCGAGCGCCGGAGCCACGACAACGTCGCGGTGCTCGACGTGAGGACTTCCGAAGAGTATGCCGGGGCGCACGTGGCCGGCGCCGTCTGGGCGCCCGGCGGGCAAGCCGTGCAGGCGACCGACGAATACGTCGCCGTGCGCGCCGCCGCCATCGTGCTCGTCTGCGACGGCTTCGTCAGATCGGTCATGACGGCTTCGTGGCTCAAGCGAATGGGCCTGCCCAACGTGAGTGTTCTGGCCGGCGGCTTGCCGGCGTGGAAGGAGGCTGGCGGTGCGGTGGCGACGGGACATCCCGCCGTCGAGCCGCATGGCGGTCAGCGCGCGCTCAGCTCCGTTCCCAGCGTCGGCCCGGGGCGGTTGGACGGCGCGACCATCCTGAGCGTGGACACGAGTGACGTGTATGCGCGCGGCCACGTGCCGGGCGCCGTGTGGGTGTGTCGCAGTCGTCTCGAATGGCGCATCGCAGAGATCGTGCCCTCGCGCGCAGCGTCGATCGTCACCACGTGCACCGACGGATGGCAGTCGCGCCTCGCCGCGGCGACGCTGCACGGGCTCGGCTACACGGGCGCGCGCGTGCTCGAGGGTGGCACGCGGGCGTGGCAGGAGGCGGGTCTGCCCGTGGAGACCGGCGCGACGAAGCTGCTCGACGAGGCCGACGACGTGGTGCTGAAACCGTACGACAAGGGACGCGCCGCCATGGAAGCCTACTTGCGCTGGGAAGAACAGCTCGACGAGGACGGGCAGAGCCCGCACGCGCTCAAATGAGCCTGCCCACCGTTGTCACGACGGAGTGGCTCGCCGCGCACCTGGGTGAGCCGGATCTGCGGGTCATCGACGCGACCTGGTACCTGCCCACGCTGAAGCGCGACGCGCGCGCCGAGTACGTCACCGCGCACGTCCCCGGCGCGGTGTACTTCGACATCGACGCCATCAAGGACACGAGCAATCCGCTGCCGCACATGCTGCCCGACGCCGACAGCTTCGCCGCTGCGGTCGGTGCGCTCGGCATCGCTGCCGGTGACCGCGTGGTCGTCTATGGCCAGAAGTATCTGATCGCGTCCGCGCGGGTGTGGTGGAGCTTCCGCGTCTTCGGTCATGATCAGGTCGCCGTCCTCGACGGCGGCTTTCCGAAGTGGAAGGCGGAAGGCCGACCGGTCGAGTCCGGCGCCGTCACGCCTCAACCCCGCCGCTTCGCAGCCCGCCTGCGCCCCGAGCTGGTGCGCGATCTCGGCCGCATCCGCGCCAACGTCGACACGCGACGCGAGCAGGTGGTGGACGCGCGCAGCCACGGCCGCTTCGTCGGCACCGAGCCGGAGCCGCGCGCCGGGATGCGCAGTGGACACATCCCGGGCAGCGTGTGCCTGCCGTACGACCGGCTCTTTCGCCCCGAGGACGGCACGCTCCTGCCCCCCGCCGCGCTCCGCGAGGTGTTCGGCAAGGCGGGCGTCGAGGCTGGCCGGCCCGTCGTGACGACATGTGGCTCCGGGGTGAGCGCCGCTGTACTCGCGCTCGGGTTGCACGTGGTGGGACGGCCGGAAGTGCCGGTCTACGACGGCTCGTGGGCCGAGTGGGGCGGCCGGACCGATACGCCCGTCGAGATCTAGGAGGCGTCGATGGCGACCACTCAGTACGCGCTACCTGATTTCATCGCCGACCTCGACCGGATCACCCGAGACGAGTCTTCGCCTCACGTCATCACCGAGAAGGTGGAGCCGCTGCTCGGCCGGCTCATCCGGAACCCTGCGGCGCTGCCCGCCGAGTACCGCACGCGCGGCCCGGGCGGCGGGCGCGGGCGTTACATGCTGCACCGTACGCCCCGCTTCAACATCACGGCAGTCGTGTGGGCTCCCGGCGACGTCGCCGCCGCCCACAACCACGACACGTGGGGCGTCATCGGCGTGATCGAGAACCGCATCGAGGAGACGCGTTATCGGGTGACGCCGGACACACCGGGGCACGCGCGCCTCGAAGTCATGCGGGTGATGCGCCACGAGCCCGGCGCCATTTCGCGTCTGGTGCCCCGCGACGAAGTGCACCGCATGCACAATCCGACGTCCCACGACACCGTGGAGATCCACGTGTACGGCAAGGACCTGGTCGGTCTCGAGCGGAAGACGTGGAGCGAGGACGGCGCGGAAAAACGGCTCGTGACGTCGAAATACTTGAACTGCTAGGACGGCGCGGACGGCTCGGTCAGCGGACTATGCGATCGGTCGCGGGTCGATGTCGCGCGGACGGCGGGGACGACGACGCGCCAGGCGTGGAGCGTCGCGATGCAGGAGCTGACACCAGAGGCGGTTGGCGTCGCCGCCCGCCTCGGCACTGCCGGAGAGAAATGCTTCGGACCTCACCGTGCCGTCGTCGCTGCCGTCGCGATGGGGCAGGTGCGCGTCGCACCAGCGGACGTCGAGGATTTCAAGCGTCGGGTCGGCATCGGGCTCACAGCCGGGACAAAACGAACGACCTAGCGCCGGCGTTTCAGCGACGAACTCTGTCACGGCCGCAACCATGAACGGCGCCACAGGTGGTTTTCATCTAAATTCCACTCTAGCAGCCGAGCCACCCCGCCCAAGAATTTTTTCTCGGACGGTGCCCAAAACCCGGGCGGCTAAAGCGAAAACACCTGGGCCAGGAGCTCGTACGAGCGCAAGCGCGCCTTGGGGTCGTGGGTGATCGTCACGATCACGAGCTCATCGACACCATAGGCACCCGCCATGGCCACGAGCGGCTCGTGCACCTGCTCGGGCGTGCCCACCACGCTCCGCGCGCGAAGCGCCTCCGCCAGCGCCGCCTCACGCGCCGTGTACGGATAGCTCTCGGCTTCTTCGACCGACGGGTACCGTCCGGCGCGGCCGGTGTAGAGCCGCAGGAGGAAGAGCTCGCGGCTCCGGGCCAGGCGCTGCGCCTCGGCCCGAGTATCGGCGCAGACGACGAAGATCGCGGCGCTGGCTCGAGGAGCGTCGAGCGTCGCTGAAGGCTGGAACTGGCGCGTATAGGCGCGGGTGATCTCGGCGCCGCCGTCGGCATTGATGAAGTGAGCAAACGAAAAGGCGGTGCCGAGGCCGGCGGCGATCGCGGCGCTCCCGTCGCTCGAGCCGAGCAGCCAGATCTCAGGGGCCGTCGGCCCGGTAGGCATCGCCTTCACGGAGCAGAATCGATGATCCGCGGGCACCGCGTCGTGGAGGAACGCGACGAGATCGGCGACCTGCTCGGGAAAACGGTCGAACCCGAAGACGCTGCCGCTTTCCTGGAGCGCCCGCGCCGTGATCTGGTCGCTGCCCGGCGCTCGACCGATCCCGAGGTCGATCCGGCCGGGGAACAGCGTTTCCAGCACGCGGAAGTTCTCGGCGACCTTCAGCGGGCTGTAGTGCTGGAGCATCACGCCGCCAGAGCCGACACGGATGCGACGCGTGCGGGCCGCAACCTGGCCGATGAGGATCTCGGGGCTCGACCCGGCCAGCCCGGGTGTCGAGTGGTGTTCGGCGAGCCAGTAGCGGTGATAGCCGAGGCGGTCGCAGGCCTGGGCGAGCTCGAGTGTTTCCTGGATGGTGTCGGCCGGTGTCCCGCCGCTGCGCACCGGCGACTGATCGAGCACGCTGAGCCGGAGCATCAGCTCAGCAGCGTACGCGTCGCGAGGAGCGCCTCCCGTGCCACCTCCGCCGGCGGTCGCGCCCACGCGGCGGGGTTCGGCGCTTCGTAGCTCACGTAGCCGCGATAGCCGGTCGCAGCGATCGCGCGGAAGAACTCCTTGAACGGCACGACGCCGTGGCCGGGCGGAAGCCGGTTCAGGGCCTTGCCGGGCTCGAGCCCCGTTGCCGGCACGTCGCTGAACTGCACGTACCCGATCTCACCCGCGCCGAGGGCCGTGACGTCGGACGGCGTGCCGCCGCTGCGCGTGAGGTGATAGGCGTCGATCAGCAGGCCACACTGCGGATGGGCCGCCTGGGCCAGCACCTCACGCAGTCGATCGAGACGGTTGAGCTGGCCCGCCTGCGAGTTGAACTCGACGGCGAGCCGCACGCCGTGGCGGGCCGCGATGTCGCCGACCTCCTTGACGCTGCCCGCGGCGGCCTTGACGTCGCCCGCGCCCACGTCGACGGGACTCATCATCGTGGCGCAGCCCAGACGGGCCGCCCGTTCGCATTGCTCGGCGAAGACGCGGAGCAGGCGGCGCCGCACGTCGCCATCCGCCCACATCCATCCGTGCTCGACGCCGACACACGCCACCGGCAGGCCGCTTTTCTTCACGACGTCGATGACGGCGTCGGCGTCCATGCCCTGCTCGGCCGCGCGCACGAAATCGATGCGGCGCAGCTCGACGGCCTCCCAGCCCGTCTCGCGGGCCGTGCGCAGCGCCTCGGCGAGCGGGGTCGTGTCCAGCGTCCACGTGTGAAGGGCCAGTCGGAAGCTCACGGCCGGTATTGTACGTGGCTTTTGTCACGTCCGATGGAGCCGTGTTTGCACCCTCGGGGCAGCCGCCCTCCGCGTCACCGTCGACGAGCGCCGCCGACAGCGCCGGGTACCAGCGGGTTCACGGGTTCGTGCGCCGAGCTCATCCGGAAGGATCGTTGACCGCGGTCGCGCGCCGGACGCCGGCGGCCAGGATGAGGGCCAGCACCGCGAGCCCGAAGCCGCCGGCGCCGGCCAGCGCAGCGCGAACGCCCCACGTCTCCGCGGTCGCACCCGCCAGGAACGCGCCGAACGGGAACACGCCACCGAAGATCAGTGTGTAGATGCTCATCACGCGTCCGCGCAAAGCGTCCGGGGCCATCATCTGGAGCGCGGTGTTGACGCCGGCCACCGCAACGATCGAGGCCAGGCCGACGATCAGCAGCACGAGCGCGGCCAGCCACACGCGACTCACCGCCGAGAGGACGCAGAGCCCGGCACACGAGACGCCGGCCGCGGCGGCGAGCAGGGGAAAGGTCGGCTCGGCACGACTCGCGGCACCGAGAGCGAACGCGCCCGTCATGGCGCCGATCCCGATTGCCGCCATCAGCAGTCCGAACGTCCCGGGTCCGGCCGCGAGCACGTCGCGAGTCAGCAACGGGATGTAGACGGAGAAATTGAAGATCGTGATGGTCACGACGAAGAGCACGCCCAGGAGCCGGCGCACGCGTGGGGTGCCGCCGGCGTAACGCAGCCCCTCGAGGATCTGCTGGCCGAAGGAGGCGTCGCCCCGGGGGACACGTGTTCCCGACGTCCCCACCGCGGCGAGGGCGAGCGCGCCGACGAGACCGGCGAACGCATTGAGCAGGAATGCCGACGACAGCCCGAAGGCGCCGATGAGCACGCCGGCGACGGCGGGCCCCACGATCCGGGCGCCGTTGAACGCGACCGAGTTCAGCGCGATCGCGTTCCCGACGTCCTCGCGGCCGACCAGGTCCACCAGGAAGGCCTGACGGGCCGGAGTGTCGAGCGCGTTGACCAGGCCCCACACGACGGCGATCGTGGCCACGTGCCAGTAGCGAATGGACCCGGAGGCCACCAGCGCCGTCAGCGTCAGGCCCATGGCGCCCTGGATCAGCGCCGACGTCACGACGACGCGCCGCTTGGGCAGGCGGTCGGCCACGGCGCCTGCCGGGATCGAGAAGATCAGCATGGGCCCGAACATGAAGGTGCTGATGAGGCCGAGCCGGAACGGCGAGTCCGTGATCTGCAGGACGAGCCACGACTGGGCGACCGACTGCATCCAGTTGCCGACGACGGTCAGCGTCTGCGCGGCGAAGAAGACGCGGAACTCGCCGTGATCGAGGGCTCGGAGCGCGCGCGGAAGAGCCAGCTCAGTTGATCCGCTTGGCCTGGCCCTTCCACTCCTTCTCGCGCAGCACGAACTTCTGGACCTTGCCCGTGGAGGTCTTGGGCAGGTCGCCGAACTCGACGGCCGCCGGCGCCTTGAAGTGGGCGATGTGCTGCTTGCAGAAGTCGATGATCTCGCGCTCGCTGGTCTGGTGCCCCGGCTTGAGCGTGACGAACGCCTTCGGACGCTCGCCCCACCTCTCGTCGGGGACGGCGACGACCGCGCACTCCATCACGGCGGGGTGGCGGGCGACGCACTGCTCGACCTCGATCGTCGAGATGTTCTCGCCGCCCGAGATGATGATGTCCTTCTTGCGGTCGCGCAGCTCGATGTAGCCGTCGGGATGCCACACGCCGATGTCGCCGGAGTGAAACCAGCCGCCACGGAACGCCTCGGCCGTCGCGTCGGGCTGCTCGAAGTAGCCCAGCATGACGTTGTTGCCGCGCATGACGACTTCGCCGAGCGTTTCGCCATCGCGGGGCACGTCGTTCATGTGGGTGTCCACGATGCGGACGAGATCGAAGTTCGCGTAGCCCTGGCCCTGGCGCGCGGCCAGCCGGGCCTGCTCCTCGGGCGGCAGCGCGTCCCACTCGGCGTGCCACTCGCACACCGTGTGCGGGCCGTACGTCTCGGTCAGGCCGTAGACGTGGACGGGACGGAAGTTCAGCTCCTTGAGCCTGGCCAGGAGCGTCGGTGACGGCGGCGCGCCGGCCACGGTCACCGTCACCTGGCGGGCGAGGCGATGCGCCTTCGGGTGGTTCACGATCCCGATCTGCACGGTCGGGGCGCCGTTGTAGTGGGTGATGCCGGCGTGGTCGAGCGCATCCCAGACGGTGCCGGGATCGACCTTGCGGAGACAGTGATGCGTGCCGCCGACCGCGGTCACCGCCCACGTGAAGCACCAGCCGTTGCAGTGGAACATGGGAAGCGTCCAGAGATAGTGCGTGTCCCACGTCATCGCGGTCTCGAGGATCTCGCCGATCGCATTCACGTAGGCGCCGCGGTGCGAGTACATGACGCCCTTGGGCCGTCCGGTCGTGCCCGAGGTGTAGTTGATCGCCAGCATCTCTTCTTCGTGCTCGAGCCACGAGTCGACGGCCTCGGGAGAGCCGCTGCCGAGAAAATCCTCGTAGGGATCGCCGGCCGCGCCGGTGTCGTCCACGCGCACGAGCGTGAGGCCATTCGGATCGAGCGGCTTGACCAGGCCCTCGAGCTCGGCGTCGACGAAGACGAACCGGGCGCCGGAGTGCTGGAGGATGTAGCCGATCTCATCGGTCGAGAGCCGGATGTTGATCGCGACCAGCACGCCACCGGCCATCGGCACGCCGAAGTGGGCCTCGAGCATGGCCGGGATGTTCGGGCAGAGGAACGCCACGCGGTCGCGTTTCCTGAGCCCCTTCCGGCGAAGCGCCGAGGCCAGGCGATTGGCCCGCTCCTCGAGCTGACGGTAGGTGTACCGGCGCGCGCCGTGCACGACAGCGACCTTCTCCGGCAGGACGTACGCGTTGCGCTTGAGGAAATCCACCGGCGTGAGCTCGGTGCGGTAGACGGTGGTCGACTTCGGCATCCCTCGATCCTCGCTGGCTAGTATCCCTCGTCCATCAACGGGAACGCGCTGAAGACGCGTGGCGCCGTGACCGGCTCGGCTCGATGCAGATACGACGCGTCGAGCTCGGCGAAGCGCGTGACCCCGAGCAGGCCGAGGCAGATCCTGACCTCGTCCTCGAGCAGCTCGAGCACGCGGACGAGGCCGTCGGCGCCGGCGGCGCCCAGCCCGCAGCAGGCGATCCGCCCCATGCCGACGCAGTCGGCGCCGAGCGCGAGCGCCTTCACCACGTCGGTGCCCCGCACGAACGACCCGTCGACGATGACGAGCGCGCGCTTCCGCACGCCCGCCACGACCTCGGGAAGGACGTCGGCGCTGCCGCGGCCGTGGTCGAGCTGGCGGCCGCCGTGATTGGACACGTAGACGCCTTCCACGCCGTGCTCGCACGCGATCTCGGCGTCTTCGGCGGTCGCGATGCCCTTGAGCCACAGGGGGACGTCGTGGATGTCCTTGAAGCGCTTCACCTGGTCCCACGAGAGCGCGGCCTGGAAGTCCATGCCGGTGGCCCGGGCCCGCCACGGCTTGATGTAGCGCTTGGCCAGGTCGCGCTCGCGGCGGCTGTACATGGCGCTGTCCACGGTCAGACAGAACGCCGCGTACCCGTTGTCGCGCGCGCGCTTGACGTGATCGTCCACGAACCCGTCGTCGCCGCGCACGTAGAGCTGGAAGATGCGCAGGCCGCCGGGCGCCGCCGCCGCCGTCGCCTCGAGCCCGGGATTGCAGACCGAGGAGAGCATCTGCGCCACGCCGAACGCCGTCGCGCCGCGCGCCGCCGTGGCGGCGCCGCCCGGGGTGAACGTTTCGATCGAGCCGACGGGCGCGAGCATGACGGGCAAACGCAGCGTGCGGCCGAGCAGGGTGGCCGTCGTGTCGACCTTGGAAACGTCGCGCAACACCCGGGGCCGGAACGCGATCGAGTCGAGCGCCTGGCGGTTGCGCCGTAGCGTCGTCTCCGTCTCGGTGCCACCGGCCAGGTAATCCCAGGCGCCCGGATCGAGCGTCTGATGCGCCGCCCTGACGATCTCGTGCAGTGTTTGAAACCGCTCGCGGAGGTCCTCACCCATGACGCGGTGTTATAGCACGAGTAGTGAAATGGGCGTTACACGCGCCAGACCCACCAGAGGAACAACCCGATCATCGCCACAGAGATCACGAAGTCGGCCGCGATGCCGGCCACCATGCCGATGAGCGCGCCCACGCCGGTGCGAAGACTGCGTTCCACGTCGCCGCCGCGGATCATCTCGCCGGCCACGGCGCCGATCACGGGCCCGATGAGGAGGCCGAGGGGGCCGAACAGGAGACCGGCGAGCCCGCCGACGATGGCGCCGCCGACGGCCCAGCGGCTGCCGCCGGACCGGCGCGCGCCGATCGGCCCCGCCGCGAAGTTCACGAGCAGCGTCGTCAAGGCCAGCGTTACGAGAATGACGAGCCGGCCAACGCCGATGACGGCGAACTGCGTGGCGACGGCCCACACGAGCACGCCGATCAGGATGAAGAGCGGCCCCGGAATCCAGGGGATCAGCGCGCCGACGAGGCCGGCCAGGAACAGCGCGCCGACGACGATCCCGACGACGGTCTGGCCGTCCATCTAATCCACGACGAACGGAATGGTCAGCGTCGCCACCGGAGCGCCCGTGCGGTCCGCGACGAGCGCCGCCGTGAAATCCGCTGACGTGAGGCCGCGGGGCACGCGCGGAAAGTAGACGAAACCGGTCACGTTCGTTCCCGGGGCGAGCACGCGCTCGGGCAGCGCGAGCTGGATCATGTCGTGCGTGGGCAGCTCGGTCCACGTCACCGCTGGGAAGGCGTCGAAGAAGGGATCGTAGGGAAACGGATCCGTCACGAGCACGCGCCCACCGCCGTCACGTCTCATCACGAAGACGCTGCGCGGATATGCGTACCCGGGCAGCCCCGGGTCCGCCACCGCGCCGTGGACCTCACCGGGCGCCAGCGCCACGAAGCGCCGGCCGTCGCCGCTCACAAGGGCGAAGTCGGAGTGACGGATCCTGAGCGGCACGTCACCCTGGTTGTCGACGGTCACGAGGATGGGCGTCACGACGCCGTCGAGGGCCACCGGATGCGCCTGCCAGGTCCCCGTCTGAGCGACGACGCGAATGCCGGCCGCCGCGGCCGTCGCCGGACGGCCGGGCCCCGGCAGCACCTGGGCCGTCGGGGCCGGCCGCAGCTCGGCGGCGCATCCGGCGAGCGTCACGACCAGCACGAGCAGACTGGACACCTTCATGACCCCAGCTTACGCCCGGGGCTGCGAGGGGCGTCTTGGTGATACCTTTCTTTTGATATGAGCGCTGGAACGCCCGCCACGCTGTTCGAAAAGATCTGGTCGAGCCACGTCGTGACAGAAGGCCCCGGAGGGCACGCTCTCCTTTATATAGACCGTCATCTGCTCCACGAGGGCTCGACGCACGCGTTCCACCGCATGGCCCGAAATGGGAGCCGGATGCGCCGCCCCGATCTCTCATTCGCCACGGCGGATCACTACGTGCTGACCACGCCGGGTACGCCGACGGCGGACGCCGAAAGGGGCAGGATGGTCGAGTCCCTGACGCGTCACACGGGCGAGCAGGGCGTGACGTTCTTCGGCGTCGGCGACGATCGGCGCGGGATCGTCCACGTCATCGGTCCCGAGCAGGGCCTGACGTTGCCCGGCATCCTGCTCGTCTGCGGCGATTCCCACACGGCCACGCACGGCGCGTTCGGCTGCCTGGCCTTCGGCGTCGGCTCGACCGAGGTCGAGCACGTGATGCTCACGCAGACGCTCTGGCAGAAGAAGCCGAAGTCGATGCGCGTCACCGTGGAGGGCCGGCTCGGCTTCGGCGTCACGGCCAAGGACGTGATCCTCGCCGTCATCGCCAGGATCGGCGCGGCGGGCGGTGTCGGGCACGTCATCGAGTACGCCGGCGCGGTGATGCGCGCGATGACCATGGACGAGCGCATGACGGTCTGCAACATGTCGATCGAGGCCGGAGCGCGCGCCGGCATGGTCGCGCCCGACGAGACGACGTTCGCCTACCTCGAGGGCCGGCCCTTCGCGCCCAGGGGGGAGCGGTGGGCTCGGGCGCTCGCGTACTGGAAGACGCTTTCAAGCGATGCCGAGGCGAGGTTCGATCGCGAGGTCGCGCTCGACGGCACCGAGATCGCGCCGACGGTGACGTGGGGCACGAGCCCGCAGGACGCGCTCCCGATCACCGAGCGCGTTCCCGATCCGGCCCGGGCCGCCGACGCCACGCGGCGCGAGAGCATGGAGCGCGCTCTCGCCTACATGGGCCTGACCGCCGGCACCCCACTCACCGACATCGTGGTCGACCGCGTCTTCATCGGCTCGTGCACCAACAGCCGGCTCGACGACCTGCGCGCGGCGGCGCAGGTGGTGAAGGGCCGGCGCGCCGTGGTGCCGGCGTGGATCGTTCCCGGCTCGGGCCTCGTCAAACGAGCCGCCGAGGCCGAAGGCCTGGACCAGATCTTCCGTCAGGCCGGCTTCGAGTGGCGCGAGGCGGGGTGTTCGATGTGCGTCGGGATGAACGGCGAGACCGCGCGCGCGGGTGAGCGCGTGGCGTCCACGTCGAACCGCAACTTCGAAGGCCGGCAAGGCCAGGGGGCGCGCACGCATCTGGTCTCGCCGACGATGGCCGTGGCGGCGGCGGTAACGGGCCGGCTCACCGACGTGCGCGCGCTGCGAGGCTGACGCATCGTCGCGCTGGCCGTCCTGTTCGTCGCGTACATGCTCGCCGGCAAGCTCGGCCTGTCGCTGGCGTCCGTGCACGCGAGCGCCTCGGCTGTGTGGCCGCCGACCGGCCTCGCCATCGGCGCCCTGATCGTCGGCGGCCGGCGCCTGTGGCCGGCGGTGCTGCTCGGAGCCTTCGTTGTGAACATCACGACGGCCGGATCGATCGCGACCTCGGTCGGCATCGCTGTCGGCAACACGCTCGAAGCGCTGGTGGGCGCCTGGCTCGTGAGTCGCTTCGCCGGGGGCCGGCACCTCTTCGAACGCCCGCGCGACGTCTTCAAGTTCGCGCTCATCGCCGGGCTCAGCACGATGGTCTCGGCGACGATCGGCGTGACGAGCCTCGAGCTCGGTGGCTATGCGGCGTGGACCGAGGGCGGCCGGATCTGGTGGACGTGGTGGCTCGGCGACGTGGTCGGAGCCCTCATCATCGCGCCGTTGATCGTCCTGTGGACCCAGCCGCCGGTGTTTGCCCTGGAGCGGCGCCTCGAGGCGGTGGGCGTGCTGCTCGTGACCGTGCTGGTCGGCGCGCTCGTCTTCTGGGAGCGCGGCATGCTCCCCGTGCCGTTCATCGCCATGCCGCCGCTGATCTGGGCCGCCTTCAGGCTGGGCGTGCGCGAAGCGGCCACCCTGATCGTGATCCTCTCCGGGATCGCGGTGTCGGCGACGGTGCGCGGGCTCGGGCCGTTCGCCGTGGGCAACCAGAACACGTCGCTCCTCCTGGTGCAGGTCTTCATGGGCACGATGGCCGTCACGACGTTGCCGCTGGCCGCCGTCGTGACCGAGCGGCGGGCCATCGCCCAGGAGCGGTTGAGGCTGCTCGAGCGCGCGCAGACGGCACAGACCGCGGCCGAGGACGCGAGCCGCGCCAAGGACGACTTCCTTGCGATGCTGTCGCACGAACTGCGCACGCCGCTGAACTCGGCGCTCGGCTGGGCCGCAATGCTGCGAGGGGGCCGGCTCGACGCCACCGCCTCGAAGCGCGGGATCGAGACCGTCGAGCGCAACATCCGACTCCTCGCCCGACTGATCGATGATTTGATCGATCTCTCACGCATCGCGGCCGGCAAGCTCACCGTGGAGCGCAAACCCGTGTACCTGGATACGGTGATCAGCGCGGCGGCCGAGGCGGTCCGGCCGGCGGCCACCAGCGGCGGCGTCGTGCTCGAAGTCGCCATGGATGGCTCCGGCGCGCGCGTGATGGGCGACGGCGTCAGGCTCCAGCAGGTCGTGTGGAACGTGCTGTCGAACGCGGTCAAGTTCACCGAACGCGGTGGCCGAGTGACGGCCCGACTGTCCCGCCATGGCACGCACGCCGGTATCGAGGTCATCGACACCGGGCGCGGCATCGCCCCGCACCTCCTTCCGCACGTGTTCGAACGCTTCCGTCAGGCCGACACGGCAGGCGCGCGGCCGCACCTGGGACTGGGCCTCGGGCTCACCATCGTGAGGCACCTGGTTGGGCTGCACGGTGGGACCGTCACCGCGGCCAGCGCGGGCGAGGGCCGGGGCTCGACGTTCACGATCGAGCTTCCGCTGCTGGCCGATGGCGCGGGGCCGGCGCCGGTGGAAGCGCCGCGGGATGAATCGTCGCTCCCGGCACTCGACGACTTGAACGTGCTGCTCGTGGACGACGATCCGGACGGCCGCGAGGTTCTCGCCGTGATCCTCGAGAAGTGCGGCGCCCGGCCGGTGACCGCGGCCTCCACGAGCGAGGCCCTGGCGGCGCTCGACCACACGCGGTTCGACGCGATGGTGGCGGACATCGGGATGCCCGGGCGGGACGGCTACGACCTGATTCGCACGGTGCGAGCCCGCACCGATGATGCCCGCGACATTCCTGCCATCGCCTTCACGGCGTTCGCCGGGCCCGACGATGCGCGCCGCGCGCTGGAGGCGGGCTACAACCTCCACCTCGGCAAGCCGGTCGAGCCCGCGGCCCTCACGCGCGCGCTCGCCGTGCTGGCCGGGCGTGCCGAGCCGGAGTAGCGGCGACGCCATGCGCGCCTTCACGCGATTGACCGCGGTCGCCGCGCCGATCGATCTGCCGAACGTGGACACCGACCGCATCATTCCGGCCCGGTTTCTCCGCAAGCCACGGAGTGCCGACTACGCGCGCTTTCTGTTCCACGATGTACGCTTCGAGGCCGACGGCTCGGAGAAACCGGAGTTCGTCCTGAACCAGCCCGCCTACCGATCGGCGCAGGCCGTGGTCGCGGCGGAGAACTTCGGCTGCGGCTCGTCGCGCGAGATGGCGGTGTGGGCGCTCGACGCCTTCGGGATCCGCGCCGTCATCGCGCCCAGTCTCGGCGACATCTTCCACCAGAACTGCTTCAAGAACGGTCTGCTTCCGGTCATCCTTCCCGCCGCGACCGCGGCGTCGCTGCGGCGCCAGCTCCACGCGGCTCCGGGAGCAGCGGTCACCGTCGATCTCGAGGCCCAGACCGTCACGGCGCCCGACGGTTCGGTGCACCGCTTCGACGTCGATCCGTTTCGCAAGCAGATGCTGCTGACGGGTCAGGACGAGATCGCGCTGACGCTCCGCCACGAGACCGAGATCCGCGCCTTCGAGGCTCGCCACGCCCGCGCGATGCCCTGGCTCGTCGCCGAATGACCCGGGCTTAGGCGCCCGTCGCCGAGCCTTTGCGCCTTCCTTTCCCAGCGCGCGTCGTGTCTTCGCAGGCAGGTGTGTGATCGTCCGCTTCCTCCGGGCGGCGCTGGCTGCCTTCTTGATGTTCCGCCGGGCCGCCGACCGCTGCTTCGCCGTCGCCATGACTCGTCCTCCCGGACATGCGCCGGTTTGCAAGATCAGCGCCGTTGGCACGAGGCTGGCAACAGCGAAGTGCGGTGTCGACCCCGCCCGCGCGTCCACTGCCCGAGGCCGAGTTCGTCGCTGGCGCCCTGCCGCCTGCTAGGCGACGTTTTTTGGGGCCGGCGCCCGAGCACCGTCGACGACTTGCCGCGCTGTCGCTCGCCGCGCTCGGTGTGGTCTTCGGTGACATCGGCACGAGTCCGCTCTACGCGTTCCGCGAATGCTTTCACCCCGACCACGGGATCACGGCCACGCCCGCCGCCGTGTACGGCGTCCTCTCGCTCATCGTGTGGGCGCTGATCGTCGTCGTCAGCGTGAAGTACGTCGCCTTCATCATGCGGCTCGACAATCGTGGCGAGGGCGGCATCCTCGCGCTCCTGGCACTGGTCCAACGCACGCGCCGCACCGATGGCCGGCCCCAGCGCGCGTTCGTGGTGGGTATCGGGCTCTTCGGCGCCGCGCTCCTCTACGGCGACGGCGTCATCACCCCCGCTATCTCGGTCCTGGGCGCCACCGAGGGTCTGGAGATCGCCAGCCCGGGGTTCGAGCCGTACGTGGTGCCCGCCACCCTGGGCATCCTCTTCGCGCTCTTCATGCTTCAGCGTCGGGGCTCGGCCGGCGTCGGATCCATCTTCGGACCGATCATGGTCGTGTGGTTCACGACCATCGCGGTGCTCGGCGTGGTGGAGATTGCACAGGCGCCGGAAATCTTGAGGGCCGTCAATCCCTGGCACGGCATCCGCTTCCTCGCCGGCCACGGCGCGGCGGGTGTGCTGGTTCTCGGCGCCGTCGTGCTCGCCGTGACCGGCGCCGAGGCGCTGTACGCTGACCTCGGCCACTTCGGCCGAACACCGATCCGCCTGGTGTGGTTCGTCGCCGTGTTCCCGGCGCTGGTCCTGAGCTACTTCGGGCAGGGCGCCCTGCTGCTGCGCTCGCCGGAGGCCGTGCAGAATCCGTTCTACCTCCTGGCGCCTTCGTGGTTCCGCTATCCGCTCCTCGTCATCGCCACGCTGGCCGCGATCGTGGCCTCGCAGGCGCTCATCTCGGGTGCCTTCTCGCTCACGCACCAGGCCATCCAGCTTCGCTACTGCCCGCGCATGACGGTCGTCCACACGTCGCGCATGGAGATCGGCCAGATCTACGTGCCGGCGGTGAACTATGCGCTCATGGTGGCCTGCCTTCTCATCGTGCTGACCTTCCGGTCCTCGAGCCAGCTCGGGGCCGCGTACGGCATCGCGGTGACGGGCACCATGGCCATCACGACGGTACTCTTCTACCTCATCGCGCGTGGCCGGTGGCGATGGTCGGTCGCCCGCGCCGGCGCCATCGCCGGCCTGTTCCTCGTCATCGACCTGGCGTTCTTCACGGCGAACATCGTAAAGATTGAGCGGGGCGGGTGGGTGCCGCTCGCCATCGCCGGCGCCGTGTTCCTCCTCATGGACACGTGGAACCGGGGCGGCCGGCTCCTCACGGCCAAGCTGGACAGCGGCGCCATTCCGCTCGACGAGTTCCTGGCCGAGATCTCGCGCGCCAAGCCGGTGCGCGTTCCTGGCACGGCCGTCTATCTGACGCACGCGGCCAACACCGCGCCGCTCGTGCTCCTGCACCACTATCGCCACGACAAGGTGCTGCACCAGCACGTCGTGCTGCTGTCCGTCATCGTGGAGGACGTGCCCGACGTCGACGACCGCACGCGCGTGCAGTCCGAGACGCTTCCCGAAGGGTTCTACCGGGTGCGGGCCACGTACGGTTTCATGGAGCGCACCGATGTCCCCAGCATCGTGCGCCGCTGCTGCCGTGACCTCGACGTCGAGACCAGCGACATCACGTACTACCTGGGGCGAGCGCGCCTGGTGCCGACGGGGCCAATGCCGATGATGCGCTGGCGCAAGCGTCTGTTCGCGTTCATGGCCCGCAACAGCGCCTCGGCCACCGACTTCTTCAGCATCCCGGCCGACCGCGTCGTCGAGCTCGGGGCCCAGATCGAGTTCTAGCCGCGATGTCGGTCATCCAGCCACACCTCGATTTCCTGATGAGCCATCTCCTGAGCGCGGTGTTCGTCGCCTTCCTGATCGAGGGCGCCGGCGTGCCGTTCCCGAGCCGCATCATCCTGATCCTCGCGGCGACGGCTCTCACCGATGCCTGGGAGCTGGCGCGACTCGTCCTGGTCACCGCGGCGGGTGCGCTGATCGGCGACCACGTTCCCTACCTCGGCGGCAAGCTGGCCGGGCCGCGGCTGCTCACGCTGTATTGCCGGATGACCCTCGGGTCCGAGCGCTGCGTCGAGCGCACGGTCGCGTACTTCAAGCGCTTCGGAACGGCGGCCATCGTGCTCAGCCGGTTCTCGACGAGCATCCGGCTGTTCGCGTCCGCGCTGTCCGGCTGTGGCCACATCACGTATCGGAAGTTCATCGTCTTCGACGTGATCGGCACGCTGGTGTACGCGTCGCTCTGGGGCGGCCTCGGGTTCGCGATCGGCGACCAGGCGGAGGCGCTGCTCGATCGCTACGGTCATCGGCTGCTGCTCGTGGCTCCCGTCGCGGGCGCCACGCTGCTCGGTTATCGCCTGTGGCGGCGATCCCGCTACGGGCCGGCGCGGCCGGCGGACCTCAAGGCCGAGGAGGCGTGCGCGGTCCTCGAGCCCGCCCGCCGCTGACGCTCAGAGGCCGTGCTTGCGCGTGAGGATTTTGGTGATCGCCTCCGGGGCGAAGCCGAGCTGGAGGAGGGCGGCGCCCACGTCGAAGTACTCGCGATAGGCAGCGATGCGACCGCCGGTCAGCTCGAACAGGCTCATACCGCGGAAGCGGACGCGCCGGCCCGAGCTGCGCGGCACGGCGTCGGTGACGACGTACCCGAACGTCCACTCGGCCGCCGCGCGGTCGGGAGTCTCGACGACGGTGTCCATCTGCCAGCGGTAGTCGCGGCCCTCCTTGAACATCCGCGCGAACATCTCGCGGAGCGCGACCGGGCCACGGTGCGGGCCGTAGAAGTTGTCCGTGTACGTCGCGTCGGTGGTGAAGCAGTCGAGGAGGCCGTCGACGTCGGCGCGATTGAACGCCTCGGTGAACGCGCGGACTATCGACATGCTTCGAACAGCGCCGCGGCGCCCTGGCCGCCGCCCACGCACATCGTCACCACGCCGTAGCGGCCGCGCCGGCGCAGCAGCTCGTTGGCGATCGTGCCGACCAGGCGTGAGCCGGTCATCCCGAACGGATGGCCGATCGAGATCGATCCGCCATTCACGTTGAGACGGTCCATCGGCAACCCGAGCCGGTCGCGGCAGTAGACGACCTGGGACGCGAACGCCTCGTTCAGCTCCCAGACGTCGATGTCCTCGACGCGAAGGCCGTGCTTCTTGAGCAACTTGGGGACCGCGAACACCGGCCCGATCCCCATCTCGTCCGGCTCGCAGGCGGCCACGGCGTAGCCGCGGAAGACGAGCTTCGGACGGATTCCGAGCGCCTTCGCCCGGTCCATCGACATCACCAGCGTCGCCGACGCGCCGTCGGAGAGCTGCGACGAGTTCCCGGCGGTCACCGACCCCTGGCCGCTCTTCGTGTCGAACACCGGCGCGAGCTTGCCCAGGCCCTCGAGCGTCGTATCGGCGCGGTTGCACTCGTCGACGTCGACGTAGTGGTCCTCCTCGCCGATCTTGTCGCCCGTCTTCTTGTCGAGAATCGCGCGCTTGACCTGCATGGGCGCGATCTCTTCCTTGAAGAAGCCTTCGTCCTGCGCGCGCGCCGTCCGCTGCTGGCTCGAGAGCGAGTACTCGTCCTGGGCCTGCCGGCTCACGTGATAACGCTTGGCCACCACCTCGGCGGTGTCGCCCATGACCATGTAGAGGCCCGGGTAGTGCTCCTTCACCCACGGGTTCGGACTGTTGTCACGCTGGAGCATCGTGATCGACTCGATGCCGCCGCCGATGGCCGCGTCCACACCTTCCTGCAGGACCATGTGGGCGGCCTGGACGACGGCCTGCAGCCCCGAGTTACAAAGGCGGTTCACCGTCGCCCCCGGCGTCGTCACCGGCAGCCCCGCGCGCAGCGCCGCCACGCGCGCGATGTTGTGCCCCTGCGAGCCGTGGGGCTGACCGCAGCCCAGGATGACTTCTTCGATCTCCTTGGGCTCGAGCTGGGGCGCCTTGCCGAGGACGTCGCGGATGGCGTGGGCCGCGAGGTCGTCGGGGCGGGTCATGTTGAAGGAACCACGGTGAGACTTGGCGAGGGGCGTGCGGCTGCTGGCCACCACGACGGCTTCTCTCATGGATCCTTCTCTCCTCGGGGCGAGTTTCCCCGATAGTACACTTCAACGATGGTGTCCGCTCGCCACCGCCGCCGTACCGCCCTGGTGCCCCTGGCCACGCTGCTGGCCATCGCCCTCAGCGTTCAGGCCACGACCGACAGCCGCCGGGTCACCTTCACGATACCGACCGCGCCCATCGCGCTGGGCCTCGACGCACCTCCCATCGTCACGCCGGAGGGCGCCGTGCGCCGCGTC
>Ga0209266_1000465_pt1 | contig 31428 bp, 25 predicted proteins | sample GraSoiAngelo_132_FD_185889 | JGI IMG/M metagenome (GOLD analysis project Ga0209266, IMG submission 185889) | Grasslands soil microbial communities from the Angelo Coastal Reserve, California, USA - 14_0929_02_40cm (SPAdes) (version 2) | ecosystem: Environmental > Terrestrial > Soil > Grasslands ...
GGGTCGTCACGCCCCCGAGGCGCGCCATGATGCGCCGCTGCATCTCCATCCGCGAGCGGAAATCGACCTGGCCGAAGCCCGCGGTCAGCGTGGGCTTGAGGCCGTGGAAGATGTACGTCTTCGAGTAGGTCAGCCAGACGCCGGCCATGGCGACCAGGTAGGCGGCCGCGACCGCGACATCGGGCAGGCTCGGCAGGGTCGCCCGCAGGACCGCGAGTCCGAGGGCCGCGAAGGCGATCGAAGGCAGCGGCAGGTCGTCGAATCGGATGGGCAATCCGGGGATCGCGACCCCGAGGGCGGGCAGGAGCGAAAGGCCGATCACGGGGAGAGTCAACAGGCGGACCGGGACCTTCGGGAATCGGATGCGGAGGATCACGAACGCCTGGGAGGTCAGGAGGACGAAGGCGACGTAGAGGGCGAATACCCCGAACAGGGGCACCGCTGCGACGATGGACCGGCCTGCAGCGAGGACCATGGCGACCGCCGCGAAGCCGGCCGCGAGGCCCGCCGCCGCGAGCAGGCTCACGAACTGGAAGGCCAGGTCCGCGATCAGGTACTCGCGCGGCCGCACGTCCGCGGTGAGGAAGAAATCGAATTCGGACACGTGGGCCGTGACGCCGGCGCCGAGGGAATAGAGGAGGCCGATTGAGAAGATCGTCGCGAGGGGTCCGCTCAACACAAGGATCGCGGCCTCGGCGTCCAGGGTCCGCAGGTACAGCCCGATCGCGTATCCGAACGCGTAGCCCTGTGGGAGGAAGATCAGGATCAGAGCGAGGTAGGCGAGGGGTCCAAAACGGCCGCGCAGGGCCGGTCCGAAGAAGAACCGCATCTTGTAGGTGAAGAGGGCGAGGGAGCGTCCCATGGCTAGCCTCGGCGGAACCAGCCGCGGCGTCGCGGTGCCTCGACTTCGGGCACGGTCGCTTCCTGTGTGAGCCGTAGGAAGATTTCCTCAAGGCTCGCGTGCTCCCCCCTGTCGACGGATGCGCGCAACGACTCGAGGCTGCCCGTCGCGACGTTCCGGCCGTGGTTCACGATCGCGACGCGGTCGCAGAGCCTCTCCGCCGTGTCGAGCTGATGGGTCGAGACGAGGACGGTCCCGCCGCCTCGCGCGATCCCCATGAGTCGTTCCTTCAGCAGGTACTGCCCCGCGGGATCGATGCCGATGAGCGGCTCGTCCAGGATGAGGATCGAGGGTTCGTGGATGATGGCGGCCGCGAAGGCGAGTTTCGCCTTCATCCCTTTCGAGAGGGAGGCGATCGTCTCGTCCGCCTTCGGGCCCAGGTCGAGGATCGTCAGGAGCTCCCGCGTCCGCGTGGCGATGCGGTCCCGCGGCAGATTCCGGATCCGGCCGACGTAGCCGAGGAACTCGCTCGGGGTGAGGTACTCGGGGAGCGTCGGGGCTTCGGGCATGTATCCAATATCGGCCTTGTAGCTGACCGGGTCTGCGAGGACATCGTGGTCCTTCACGCGGACGACGCCATAGTCGGGCCGCAGCAGGCCGACCAGGATCTTCAGGGTCGTCGTCTTGCCCGCGCCGTTCGGTCCGATCAGCCCGACGATCTCGCCCGCGCGGGCGTCGAGGAAGAGTCCTTGCAGGGCTGGCTTCCCTTCGTACGATTTCCAGAGCTGTTGCACGTCGATTGTGAGCGCCATGAGATCGTCCGCGAGAGTCGCCCGCGGCATTTGAAGGGTTGGATGGAAGGCCCAGGTCACACGCGTTTCTTGCCGAGCAGCGTCCGCAATCGGTCGGCCTTCGCCTTCATTCCTTCGCGGTCGTAGAACACGATGGCCTCTCCGAGGTCCTCGCGCCACCGGTCCTCATCATGGATCGCGCGGCGCAACTGGGCCTGGGCCTCCCAGGCCGCCGCGACGCCGGCCCAGTCCTCCGCAGCCCCGAGGACGTCTTGGGCCTTCGTGAACGTGACGAAGGCCAGGTCGAGCCGGCCCGTCTTGCCGTAGAGGGTCGCGAGGTTCAGGAACGCCCAGCCGCGGCCTTGGAGGGAGGCGCGGTCGTCCTTCCGATGGAACCGTTCGAGGGCGTCGAGGAGGAAGGCCTCGCCCCGCTCGCGGTCGTCCTGGTTCGCCGCGAACACGCCCGCGGCGAGGAGGGCCTGGGCGACGATGGCGGGATCCCCGCTCCCTTTCGCCTCGTGCAAGGCCTCGTCGATCGCCGCGCGGGCGTCGTCCCACCGGCGGAGCTCCATGAGCGCGTTGCCCGACCGCATGAGGGCGATCGCTCGCATCGCACGGGATTCCGGATCCTTGGTGGGACGGAGGGAAGAGAGGAGTTTCCTATACGTGTCGACGGCGTCCTGCCACCTTTGGTCGTGCTCTCGCTCGTGGCCTTCGTGGAGCGCCTTCGCAAAGGCCTCCCGAGCGTCCGCCATCGACGCGCCTATGTAGCCCTGCCGATTTCTCCCTTTGCTTGCCTGTTTAGGCGGGTCTCGCGATTCTCTCGACCGCGGCGAGGATCCGCTCGACTTCCGCGGGCCCGACCCCCGGATGCACAGGGAGCTCGAAGAGTCGCGGGATGACGTCTTCGGCCACGGGGCAGCGTCCTCGGATCCGGAGGTCCCGTAGCGCCTTCTGTTGGTACAGGGGCATCGGGTAGGAGGGCCGGGAACCGACTCCGTCCTCGGTGAGGAGCCGGACGATCTCGTCGCGGGAGATCGGGAATGAGTCCTCGCGGCGAACGATGTACTGGTAGTACGAGTGGACCATCCAGTTCCCTTCCGACGGCGGGACGAGGCCCTCGATCCCTTCGAGGCCTTTCGTCAGGGCGGCCGCATTCGCCCGGCGCTGCTTCACCCAGCCGTCGAGTTTCTTTAGTTGCACGAGGCCGATGGCCGCGGCAATCTCCGTCATGCGGTAGTTGTAGCCGACTAAAACGTGTTGGTACTTGGAGGTCTGGCCGTGGTCTCGAAGGAGACGGGCCTTCTCCGCGATCTCGTCATTGTCCGTGACGATCATGCCGCCTTCGCCCGTCGTCATGTTCTTCGTCGCGTAGAAGGAGAAGCAGGCCGTGTCGCCGAGGTTGCCCGCCTTCTTACCGTGGTATTCGGCGCCGTGGGCCTGGGCTGCGTCCTCGATGACCGGGATGCCGTGTTCCTTCGCCGAGTCGACGATCGGTTCCATCTCCGTCGTTTGGCCGTAAAGGTGGACCGGCATGATGGCCGAGGTTTTGCGATTGATCGAGGTCGCTATTTTGGCGGGATCCAGGTTGTACAGGCTACCGTCCACGTCGACGAAGGCCGGCTTGGCTCCGCAGAGGAGGACGGTTGACGCAGTCGCGAAGAACGTGAGCGGCGGGATGAGGACCTCCACCCCGTTCCCAATGTTGTGCGCGAGGAGGGCGATATGCAGCGCTGCCGTGCCGTTGGCGACCGCGATGCCGTGCCTACGGCCCAGGTCTCGTGCGAACGCGGACTCGAAGGCCTTCACCTTCGGTCCTTGGGCAAGCATCCCCGACGCAAGGACCTCCTTGACGGCAGAGAGCTCTTCCTCCCCGAGGATCGGCCGGGCGATCGGGATCATCGCGGCGCGAACGGATTCGGGATAATGAAAGTTCGTGGCTCACTTACGAGAACGCGCCTTCCTGGTAGGTCCGAGTTCGGGGAACGATTTCCCATCGTGGGCGCAATGCATCTCTGCATCGAGGGGCCGGCCGCACTCGCACACCCAGCCGATGGCCGTCGCGGGGACACCGGCGACGAGGGCTTGAGGCGGCACGTCCTTCGTCACGACGGCACCCGCAGCGACCATGGCGCTCCGACCGATTACCACCCCGCAAAGGATCGTGGCGTTGGCGCCAATAGAAGCCCCGTCGTCTACTTTCGTCGGAGTGATTCGCCAGTCCGACGAGTCGGCCCGAGGATAGAGATCGTTTGTGAAACAAGCATGAGGGCCAATGAAGACTCGATTGCCGATAGTCACTCCCTTGTAAATCGCTGCGAAGTTTTGAACCTTGCACCGATCTCCGAGTACTACATCGACATCGATATACGCGTCTTTGCCGATTCGACAAAAGCGTCCGACGCGTGCCCCCTCGCGGATTTGAACTCCGTGCCAAACGATGGTTCCTTCGCCAATAGTCGCTTTTTCGGAAACCTCCGCCGTTGAGTGGATCTGTGGGGCCATCAATCGCCTCGAACTCTGGGCGAGCTCATGGAAGGCCGACCCCCCGAAAAGGATTGCCCGTCCGAACCCGGAATCGATGGTGCCGCCTAGCTTGACCACGGTTACGAGGTTCTGGCCGCCACGAGCTTGAGTCCGAGGAGCACGAGGACTGTGCCCCCGATCGCGAGCAATGCTCCCCAAGGCGAAAGTCCGATTACTCCTCCGACCACGTATGCAGCGGCGTACGCAGATCCGCTCATGAGAAGAATCGGCCCCGCTCGCCGCTCCATGAGGAGTCCACTCACGTTCGTTTTCCTGGGGCTAGATAAGAGGCTCAAATCGGATTCTCCTGCGGATGCCATTGTCCTATTCTCCATCCAGGGATGTCGATAGTGTGCCTGACGAGTCCCACGGGATCCACGTGACGGCCCTTTTAAGGCGGTTTCGGCGTGGTTATCGCAAGTGATTCAACAGGAACACTTTGCTTTGCAAACATCCAGTCGGCCGCACACTAACGCTGGGCCGCTGTAAGGTTCCACGCAGTTTTCGATTCTGAGAACAGGGCCGTAGTCCTTTTAGCTCGGGGGACGGGCTTCTCGCTTCCGAATGTCGGTCACTTCGCTGTTCTCTCCAGCAGGGGCCATAGACGGAACCCTCCTCCTCGCAGCGGCGACCACGTTCAGCTTTTCCCTCGCGATCGTCGTAATCGCAATCCCCGGCCTCCTCCGAAAAATGCGCGAGGGTGGAATGGTCGGAAGGGATGTCAACAAATCCACAAAACACGAAGTTCCGGAACTTGGCGGAATCGCGGCTCTGTTCGGCTTCACGATCTCTTTGAGCATCATCGTCGGTGTCCAGAAGATTGTCGGGGACATCGCCGAACCACCCTACCTCGCTGCGATCAGCGTGTTCTTCATCGCGGCAATGGTTGGTCTCATTGACGACATCTCGAACATTGCCCAGCGAGTGAAGGTTGTTGGCGTGGGATTCGCGGCGCTGCCCTTGATGCTGGTCCATCTTGGCACGGAGGTCCCGTTCCCTTTCGGGCATTCGATCGCGCTCGTTGGGACGTTGTACTTCGTGTACTGGCTGCTTCTCGTTCCTGCCGGAGTCACGGGAGTCGCAAACGCAATGAACATGAGCGCCGGCTACAACGGGCTCGAGAGCGGACAGATCGCAATCATCTCGACCGCTATCCTCGTGATTCTGCTGGTCCGCGGCTCGCCAGAGCACTCCGTCCTCATCATGGCGGCCTTGGTCGGAGCGGCAGTCGGGTTGTACGCGTTCAACCGATATCCGGCGAAGGTCTTCATTGGAGATATCGGGACCCTTGGCATGGGGGCTGCTCTTGCGGCGGGAATTATCCTTGGTCATATTGAGTTGTATGGGATAATCGCAATCCTCCCAGCTTTCTACGAGGGGTTCGCGACGTTCTACTATTCCCAGATTCAACACGTCCCCGACCGACGGCACGCATGCCATCATCCCATCATCCGCAGCGATGGGAAGCTAGAACCTCCCAAGGGTGCGGAGCGATACACTCTCGCGTACCTCCTACTATCAAGGAAGCCGAGGACAGAGCAGCAACTCGTTCGAACCTTGTTGGGCCTGTACTCGCTCGCCGCAATTGCTGCGATCGTAGCCTCGTTTCTGTAGGTTTCATCATGAAGGCTATGGATCCTCAAGCCGCTCGACAGGAAGCGGTTACGGGACTCCGGGCCTGCATGATTGTCTATTCTCACTACCCGGATGATCCTCGCGTGTCGCGGGAGGCTCGAACCGTCCAGCGGGCAGGCGTTGAGGTTGACGTGATTTGCCTGAGGGCCGATGGACAGCGACCCCGCGAAGAGATCGATGGCATTCAGGTGAGGCGAATCCCTCTTGGGTCGCGGCGTGGAAGCCGTCTCCGATACACGTGGCAGTACGCGGCGTTCTTCCTCCTGGCGACAGCCGCAGTGGCCAGCGCCGAAATCAGGAGGAGGTACCACCTCGTCCATATCCACTCGCTTCCGGACTTTCTCGTGTTTGCATCTGCGCTCCCTCGTGCACTTGGCGTTCGCGTGATACTGGACCTCCACGAGGCGATGCCGGAAGTGCTGGCCGCAAGGTTTCGGCTAGATCGCGATGCATTTCTCGTCCGGCTTGCACGCGCCCTAGAGCGCGTGAGTTCCGCATTCGCGGACGAAATTTTCGTCGTGAATGAGACGATCCGGGATCTCCTTGTAAGTAGACGGATTCCATCAAACAAGATTACTGTTATCCCAAACTCTCCGGATGAGCTACCTATTAGTCCGGTCAGTCGCCTCGTTCTCGCCCAGCGATTCGGACTTAGCGGGGCCCACTCGATCGTCATCGCTGGCGGTCTCAACGCGGAGCGAGACCTCGAGACTCTCATTCGGAGTCTCGCGCTGCCTCCCCTTGCAGGGTGTGTCGATCTCCTCCTCCTAGGACGGGGCGAAAAAAAATACCTCGCGGACCTTCTGGTTCTCGCAAACCAACTCGGCCTGGGAAATCGAGTCGTTCTGGGGGGGTTCGTCCCACATTCGGAAGCGCTCAGCTTACTCTCGCTTTCCGAAGTCGGGGTCGTGACGTTCGTCGACAACCCAATTACGCGACTGGGCCTTCCGAACCGGTTGTTCGAATACACGATGCTTGGCAAGCCGCTCGTTGTGCCGCGGCTCCCTGCAATCGAGTCGTTCGTCGGAGAGAACGCGTTTTACTATCAACCGGGGCGCCCAGAGGAGTTGGCTTCGGCGATAGCGAAAGCCCTACACGGAGACAATGCCGTGCTTCGGTCGGGACTCGAACACCGGTATCAGACCCAGCGGTGGTCAGAGGTGTCAAACCGACTTCTCGACGCGTACCGACGCGCACGGTTGCGAACTTCCTCTCGGCAGGAAACGGGATCCGTATGCATGTGACGATTGTGGCGGAGTTCGATACGACAACGGCGGGCCCGAGCGGGACCCGCGCGTACGCTGAGGGGCTCGAGGCATTCGTAGCTTCGGAGGGGATTCCGCATCTCCTCGTCAGCGCGGGATCAGGTGGCCGGACTGGCGAAAATCGGTACGAGTTTCCGATTCGACGACGGGGGTCGAACTGGTCGTTTCAATCTGGACTCTACGCCTGCGTGAAAGCCCTCCCTGTCCCCAGAAACACAATTGTGCACGCGCAACGGCCTGAGACATTGATTCCGTTTGCCGTTGCTGGTCGGGGTGTGGCGCGTATTTGCACGCTCCACGGAAGCCCTGCTCGGGCCATTGCAGAGCGGAGAGGCTGGCTTGTTGGGGCCCTGTACCGCGAGGTCGAGCGAATCGCCCTGCTGGGAACGGCTCGGGTCATCGCCGTTGACACACGGACGAGAGAGGAGTACCAGCACCGCTATCCTTGGTTAAGAGATCGTTTGCGCGCAATCCCGAACGCGGTCGATGGAAAGTCATTCCACCCGATGGACCGAACCGCGGCCAAACGTAGGTTCGGGATTGAGGGCACCACGTTCCTCTACGCGGGGCGGCTCGAGCCTGAGAAACGTGTATTGGAAATCTTGAAAGCGTTTCGATCCGTCGGAAACGACCGCACGACACTACTAATCGCTGGGAGTGGAACGCAACGATCTGTGATCGAGGTGGCCGCGCGAAATCTCCCAGTGCGACTTCTCGGCGACATCGCCCATCCCGAAATTCCGAATCTCCTCAACGCGTCCGACGCCCTGGTCCTGTTTTCGGAACGAGAAGGGCTGCCAACGGTTGCCTTGGAGGCCCTCGCGTGTGGGACGCCGGTCATTACGACAATGGTAGGCGATCTGCCAGACCTCATTCGCCAGGGAGAAACGGGCTACCTCGTGTCGGATGTAAGGGACCTCGAGTCGGCCATGCGCCAAGTTCGCGATGGGGTGATTCGACAGTCGTCCTCCATCGCCATTTCGGTAGCATCCTACGATTGGCGAAAGATCGGGCGGCGCATTCTTGGAGTCTACGAAGAGGTGTGGAATGCTCGGGCTACTTAGACTCCGAAGAGAGAACGGAGACCGATGGAGCCGAGAGGACGATCTCCCTTTGGTCCGTACTAAATTCGGGCGAATCCTCGAACTCGTCCAGGGTCGAGATGTACTCGATGTCGGATGCATCGGGGGTCCCGGAGTGGTCGACCTCGAACAAACCTCCCACGGGCGCCTCGCAAAGGCAGCTCGATCGCTGTTGGGAATTGATGTCGCGGCGAGTGAAATCGAACGTCGTCAGGAGCAAGGCTGTGACGTTGTTGTTGCAGACGCTGAGTCCTTCCACCTCGGACGAAAATTCGACGTGATAATTGCCGCGGACCTCATCGAGCATCTCGGGAACTCAGGTGCCTTCCTTGAGAGAGCCGGAGAACACCTTCGACCCGGTGGACTTCTGTGCATCGTCACTCCGAATGCCCTCTCCCTGAACAACGCACTCAAGAGCCTTGCAGGGCTTCGCGTTCGAGTGAACGCTGAGCATACTTGCTGGTACGATCGGACAACGCTTCGACAGCTCCTCGCGCGCTATGGATTCCAGCCCGTCGAGGAGTATTGGCAAGACGACCAAACGCACCCACTTACAACTCTCGCCCTCAGATTGAGGCGGAACTTGGCTGCGCATCTGATTGTGATTGCTGGCCGGTCAAAGACGGAGGCGGTCTAATGAGGGTCGGTCGTCGCACAACCTTGGCCCTTCTAGCGGCCATCGTCGTCGTCAGCCTCCTCGTGCGATATCCGCGGTCGGATCACGAGGTTGGGGTCGACTCCTTCTTCGTCCACACGCTTGGTCAATCGATCGTTGCGAACGGTCGAGCTGAATGGATCCTGAACCCTTTTTCATTCTTCGGTTGGTATCCACTCTCCTATCCCTCGGCAGTGCCGTTCTTGCTTGGCTCGTCAGCCGACGTTGGAAGCGTCAATCTTGAAGGATCAATCCTGCTAATCGCGATGATGCTCGGCCCGATTGGCATTCTCGGAGCCTTCCTGATGGCAAGGGAATTTCGCCACGACCCCGTTTTTGCACTGGCGGTCGCTTTCTTGTATGGCATGGCGCCACGGTTCCTCTCGTTTAGCATGTGGTCGGCCTCCAGCCGGAGCCTCTTCATGGCGCTTCTTCCGGCGCTCATCTGGGCGCTCCTCGCATACTACCGCCATCGTTCCATCCTCCAACTTGCCATACTGGCCGTAACATTTACGCTCCTAATCGCGACCCATCGATTGGCCGTGCTTCTTTCCATAGTTTTTGTTTCATTCCTCGCGGCTTCCGTTGCTTTGATGGCTCTCCGCATCCTCCGTTTGTACTTCCCCCGACTCGTGCTCCAAAACTCTTTCCGGCGCGTCGCGCCCCATCTTTCGTTGCTCGGAATTATTGCGATAGCAGCGGTCATGCTCTTTGGGACGAAGGTTCTGGATCAATATACGTCCGGCGAACTCGCTTCCGGGACCCAGCCCCAAGTTCAAATCTTTAACTTGGGGATTAGTATCGCTCGAAGCAGCGGAGTCGCGTTGCCTCTCGCCCTTGCTGGGCTTGTGGTCACCACACGCCAATGGAACAAGACGCTTCGGGAACCTTTCCTCGCTCTCTCGTTCCTTGGGTTCATCCCGACGTTGCTTTTGCGGGATTATGCGGGCTTCTATGTGCTTCCAATCTTAGCAATTCTAGGGGGTCTTGGATTTTGGGGCATTATTGAGCTCTTCAAGAAACGACCCCGAGTTGTGGTACTGGTCGCCGTAACCCTAACATTGGTCGTCGCGTCTTTTTCCACCTACGTACTCGGCGTAGAGGTCGATCGGACCCCGGAGATCGCATCCACAACTTATGACACAAGCCTGTACGGGAAGATGATGGGAACGCCCTACACATTCATTTCTAATGAGGGTCTTACAGGAGTTCAGTTTGCATCGATCTCCGGAGGCCGGATTCTACCTGTCGGCGGCGCTGGGACCTCTTTCCAGAGCCCTGAACTGCTCGCTTTCGGATTCTTTTCAGGAGATGAAGTTAACGGAGGTCTCGTCCGGGTCTCCATCCAGGATCTTACCATCGAGAGCGACAGTATCTGGGTCGTCCCCGGTATCCAGGCTGAGCGAGACTGGGTGTTGATTCTACAATCTCCAGGGGGCAACATCGACGCGAGTCTCGAGGTGCGCTATGCACCGGGCTTTTTGCTCGAGCTAAAGTCGGCGCCCGGCCAATTCCTCGCATACGACAATGTGTATTGCTCCGAACTCGGCCGCTGGGCACATCAGTCGGCCTATGAAGTCTACGATAACGGTCGAGAAACGATTTGGTTGCTTCACCTGGCGGGAGTCCCAAAGAGCGGCGGAGGTTCTGGAACGTGTGGGCAGTGAGCTGGCAGTCGCACTGCAAGATATCACACAGCCTTGTCGCGGTGGTCCCACTGCGCAGTCGCAATAAAGCGTGGCGCTGGCAATGCACATGCCTTCCCAACAAGATGTCGGAACGGAGGTCCGCCTTTGGTCAGCGCCAACGGTGACTCGTCTCTTTACGTCAGCCGTCGCCTAAGACAGGTCCTGTCATTCGCCACTTATGCGGGGCTTGTCCCTCCGCCGGCCGTTTTCCGGCCATCAGGAATAAGCGCCTTGACTATGGCGAGGAACGAGGAGGACTGGGTCGAGACGAGTGTTCGATCGATCCTGGATATGGTTGATGAAGTTGTCCTCGCAGATCACGGCTCGGATGACGACACTCCTGAAATCGTTCGAAAACTCGCGCAGAGGTATCCTGGCAAGATTCGATTGGTTTCGCTCGGCGACATCGACTTTTCATCGGCGATCAATAAAATGCTTCGCAGAACACGGTACCGTTGGGTACTAAGATGGCATGCCGATTTCATCGCTCAAACATCGGGTCCCAGTTCTGTGAAGCGACTCGTCCGGCTTGTGCGGAGCCTCGATAGAGGACGGTATTTCTGCATTAGCCTCTCTGGCTTCGCGCTCGACGGCGACCTCGAGCATCAGTTTCCGGATCGGCGGGATCTCCCTGAACCGTTTCTTTACACCTACAGCCCTTGGCTCTCATACGCGATCCGTGAGAGGTGGGAATCGCTCCATGTTCCGTGGTTCTACGAAAAGGCCAGCGTCGACGAGGGGTACTATTTCCATATGCGGACGGTAAAGTCATTGCGGCGGATGCTTCAACGGCTCTATTGGAGTTTCTGGTACGAAGCACGGAACAAAGGGAGTTCGATCTCACTCCGGGAATTCGTCGAACAGCACGCGATGCGGGAGTGGGGGGGCGCTACCGTCGAGGAGGCTGCGAGGAATCACATTTTGGCGGAGTTCGCAAGGTGCGTTCCGTTTTCGCCCGAAATCTGCGGCGACTATCCTGCCATCTTGAAACCTGCAATTGCACAGCCGCCTTTTCGGCTTGTTTTTCGAGATGGTAAGTTGGTGGACCGGGTTGAGTTCGGTCGCTACCGGCCCCTCTCCCCGACGGGCGAAACCAAATGAGATCGGACTCGGAGAGAATGAGGAGTTCCACTAGTGCAACGATGGTCCTCGAGCCACTTCGGCACCGCCTGGTCAAAGGAAGCGCCTACACTTTCCTAGCGACCATCCTAGGTCAGGCGTTCGCTCTCGGTACTTCAATCATCTACGCTCGACTCCTCGGCCCCGGAAATCTCGGCGTTTTCGCAATCTACGCGCAGCTCTCAAGCCTCGCAGTCGCAATTGCCGGCTTGGGGCTCGGCACACCCGTAACTCGTTTCGTGGCTCGATACCGCACCGAAGACAAAGCTGCTCTCGGCAAAATCCTCTCAACGGCACTGGTTCTGACTCTCGTTGCGACCTTTGTGGTAGCTGGGGCGACGGCGCTTCTCATCGACTCCATCGCGATGAGCCTTTACGGGAGTCCAGACCTGGCTTTGATGATAAAGATCCTTTCCCTCTTTCTTGTTCTCAACTCAATATCCAACGTTGGCGCTTCGATTCTCCAAGGCCTGCAGAAGATTGGACGGCTCTCTCTGATAGGCATCTTCATGGAAGCGCTAACGATTCCAGTCATGTTCGTTTCACTGTCCAGGTACGGACTCGTCGGGGCCGTGCTCGGCGGGACTTTCATACTCGTCGTCTCGACGATTGTGGTCTTCGGATTTGCGTGGCGAGACCTTCACCGAGAGGACATTCGACTCGCCCTTTCGTTCGACCTACGCTCCGCGAGGCAGATTGTTGCTTATACGCTTCCCCTCTTGGCTTCGATTGCCCTCTTGAAAGTGACCTTTCTGGTGCAGACGAGCGAGCTTGCTTTTTCTCTCGGTTACGGGGACACGGGTCTGTTTCGAGTTGCGACAACGGTCTCGCGAATTGTTGCATTTGTGTCAGGCTCCATAAGCGTCCCTCTTCTACCCGCAATCAGCGAGCTCTACGCCAAGGCGCCCATTGATCAGAACCGCTCGAAATTGACAACAATTCTCCGAATCAGCACCTTTGCCGGGCTTCCCATAGCCCTCGGTATCGGGTTGTTTGCCGGGGTCTTGATTGGGATACTGTTTGGCGACGACTACGCTGCAGCCGCGCCTCTAGCCTTCGTCCTTGTCTTTGCGGGGTTCCTGGATATCCTTTCGATTGTGGCGGCCAACTCGATGCTGAGCGACGGCAGGACCAACACGCTCCTCGCCCTCGACGGGATACAGTCTTTGGTCATCGTCGGGGGAACGGCTGTTCTTCTCGATCGGCTAGGCCTCCTGGGAGTAGGGTATGCCTTACTTCTGAATTCGTCCGTGCACTCCGCCTTAATTGTCATCCTTCTCGGAAAGCGAAACCGAGTAGATGTCCAGGGAGTCGTTGCGGCTCTTCTTCCTGCGACGGGAGCGTTCGTCCTCTCCACCATCTTCGTTTTTCTTGCAAATGCCCAGGTGAACCTTTGGCTAGCCGGCTCAGTAGTTGCGGGCTCCGCTTTGCTCTCGTGGGGTGTAATGGCACCGCATGAGCGGCGCCTGATCCAGAGCGTCCCCCGGGTTCTAATGGGACAAGGAGTCAGGTAGCGTGGACACTCACAAAATTGCGCGCCCGGGGCCCTTACTGCCGACTGACAAAACGGAGGAAGCGTCATCTCACGAATCGACACCTCATTTCCCGTCGGAAGAGCGCATAGGAGGTTCGGCTCGACCGCCCAGAGTCGCGGGTCAATCCCGTTCATGTGGGGCGCCTTCCAAAGTGGCGCTAGGACGAGACGTCCTAAGGATTTGGGAGGTGACCCCCTATAGCCTGGCTTCTGTCTCCGGGGTTACGACGCTAGTTAGAGATCTCTCGAGGCGGTTCGAACATCATGGCTGCCTCGTGACGGTCCTGACGCCCGACGCTCCTGAAAGCCGCTGGTCCGACAACCACGGAGTCATCTCGCTCGGCGCGCCAGGTCCCTTCCGAAACGCCAGGCTTGCTTGGAGGACCGCTGCTAGCCTTTGGAAAAACCGCCAATGCTGGGATCTCCTGCATCTCCACCAAGGACATCCAATGACTTGCGTCGCAGCGTTCGTGTCGCGTGTGCTCGCCCGGCCCGCGGTCGTTACATTTCACGTTCAGACGCCGCGCGCCCTCGCTCTCAGGAGCTATCCGACTCGTATCGCATCTTACCTTGTCGGACGATTTGCGACTAGGCGCGTCTTCGTTTCGGAGCGCACTATGTTGGACTTCCAGCTAGAAGGTCGAGTCATCCGAAATGGCATTGACGTATCACACGTCCAGGCCAAGCTGCGCTCTCGCGTCGACCTTCGATCCGAATTTGCTCTTGCCGGGTTCGTCGTCGCCTTCTCCGGTCGTAGAGCAAGAAACAAAGGCTATGTGGACCTCCTTCGCGCAATCAACAAAGTTCGCGCTCTCGGAATTGACGCTCGCCTTCTCGCGCTCGGTCCCGTCGATTCCGCAGACGCCGACGAGATCGGCGCGCTTGTCGACGAGAACGCGCTTCAGCCTTACATCGTCGACCTTGGTGAGCGGACCGATTGTCTTGAATTTCTCTCCGCTGCCGACGCAATCGCCCTTCCTTCATACCGTGAGGGATTCCCAATGTCTCTTCTCGAGGGGATGGCCGCGGGGTTGCCGGTAATCGCAACGGATGTTGGAGGCATCCCAGAGCTCGTAACGAATGGTCACGACGGGTTTCTTGTTAAGCCAGGAGACATCGAGGCTCTCTCGCGTGCAATTCGTCGACTTGCGGAGAATCCAGCCCTCAAACAAAGTCTTGCGCTCGAGGCTCAAATAACGGCGCAGACACACAACTCTGAGGCGACAGCTGTTTCCTACCTTGAGGTCTTCGAAGAGGCAAGGAGTGTCGGGGGCGGAGGTTACCAAGAGAATGCATCTGGCGGCCGCTCCCGTGCTCGAAACTGAGATGAGTCTGACTGGTCGGAGCTCTCAGCCATGACGAATCGCCGTACGCGTTTTCCCGTGCTAGAAACAGCCCTCGGGAGTATAGAGATTGGCACCTTCCTATTCGGCCCATGCCCCCGCTCGTGAAGTCCTTTGCACGCCTATTCTGCGATTGGAATCCCGCACCCTTCGCAGGGCGTTCTCTTGAGCCGATAACTCCCTCGTTGAGCTGTTTCGATGAGAGTGGGATTTGAGATTCGTCAATGTCATCCTGTGCCTTCGGGTCCATAATGACCTTGTTCCACCATGGGAATTTCTCGAAGAAGCTCTTGACCCGCTATTTGATTTAACGTTCGTACATGCAGCTTACATAAGAGCTATTACGCTTCGAGGGAATCGTGCGATGAGTTCCGAACGAGTCGTGTTTTTGTACGAGAACGAAGTCCCGTTCGTGCAGAGCGATTTGAGGATTCTGCGCGAAAAATTTGAAGTCTATCCCATAAACTGCTCCCAAGGCATCAGTATGAGCTCGGTCCTGCGTGCGCTCGCCCACGCCGACTTGAGCTATTCGTGGTTTGCGCTAGGTTATGCGGCGCGCGCAGTCCTCGCAGGGAAGATCCTACGTCGGCCTTCGGTCGTTGTCTCTGGCGGTTGGGACATCATCTCGATGCCTGAAATCTCGTATGGTGCAATCCGCAACGAGAGGACCCGCCTCCGTGCACGGTTCGTCCTTCGCTATGCGAATTTGGTTCTCACCTTCTCGCGATGGAGCTTGGCCTCTATTCAAACCCTGGCGAGCCGACAAGCAGAATTGTTGTACATCGGCGTGGACCTCGAAAAGTTCCGTCCAAACAGGATGAAAGAGGATCTTGTCGTGACAGTGGGCAACGTGACTCGCGAAAACTTCAAAAGAAAAGGATTGGAGACCTTCGTTGGGGCTGCCCGTCAGCTTCCAGACGTCCCGTTTGTCCTCGTGGGGAGACACTTCGATCAAGACGCGGACGAGCTCAGAGCTATCTCCCCGTCCAATGTTCAGTTCACAGGTTGGGTGCCGGCAGAACAATTGTCCGACCTGTTGGCACGTGCGAAAGTCTACGTCCAAGCCTCGTATAACGAAGGCTTTGGACTTGCCGTGGCCGAAGCAATGGCCTCGGGCTGTGTGCCTGTAGTCACGGACCGAGGGGCGTTGCCTGAGGTCGTGGGAAATGCAGGCTACTACGTTCCCTACGGAGATCCACAGTCAACCGCTCGGGCGATTCGAGAGGCTCTTGGCTCGCCTGATCGCGGCGCTCGTGCGAGAGAACGTACAACTGAGCTCTTTTCCTTAGCAACCCGTCGCGCGAAACTCCTTCCCCTTATTGAATCCCGACTGCAAGGTTAGTATGACAATTTGCGTTGACATCGTGACGGTCGCTGATCCGCCGACATATTCGCTCGAAGTGGCGCATCGCCTTCGCGAACTCGCTGACTGCCGTCTCCTCGTTTCGAAATCGTACTTCCAATCCCAGGTTGGCATGGCTTATCGATTGTTGGATCATCCACTCCGGGTCGCCCTTGCTCGTCGACGTGGGGCTCTCCTACATATTGACTCGCAGTCGCTTGCGTACCTGTCGGCATACCCATTGTCTCCGCCAATTGTGGTCACGTGTCTTGACATGGTGACCTTCCTGCCAGAATTCGACGATCCGTCCTACGTCTCGCGGAACGGTGTGGTGGATCGTGCATATTACAAGCTTCTGATGCGAGGTCTCCGGCGAGCAACACGTCTCGTCGCGATTTCGAATTTTGTAAAGTCGACTCTTATCGACCTTGGCTTCAACGATGACGCTGTGGATGTCGTGCCAATGGGAGTTGACCTCCGAGTTTTCCATCCGAGAGGGCCATCCGAATTGCTTCCGGTTCGCAGCGCCTTTGGGATTCCGGATAGCAAGCGGATTGTCTTGTTTGTCGGGTCAGAACATCCCCGAAAGAACATTGAGAAGCTCTTTCGCGCGTTCGCCTTGCTTTCCGACTTAAGCGTGGTCCTCATCAAAGTCGGCGCACCTCGTCAACCGCAGCGGGCGAAATTCCAACGCCTTGCGAAGACGCTCGGAATTCAAGATCAGGTCCTCTTCCTCGATCGAGTGTCAGAGAGCATCCTCCCTCTGTTATATTCTGTTGCTGACGCCTTCGTCCTTCCTTCCCTTCATGAAGGTTTCGGAATTCCACCACTTGAGGCCATGGCGTCGGGCACGCCAGTGGCTGTCAGCAACCTCACGAGCCTTCCGGAGGTCGCCGCGGATGCAGCTCTCTACTTCGATCCTAATAGCACCAGGGAAATTGCAGCTGCTCTCCGAACGATCCTAACGAACGCCCATCTTAGAGACGAGCTGAAGATCCGCGGCCTCGAGCGGGCCACTCTCTTTCCCTGGATGAGGACTTTGAAAGGTCTGCTCAATTCATACGAAAGGGCCATAGCGCAAAGCGGTGGGTCACCCCCCGGTAGGGCTACAACCCGTAGGTTTGAGGTGCCCTAGGGTTCGAGCTTGTCAAGCGATCTACCGAATCATCGTTCTGGGGTCGGATGCACCCGTGCGCCACACGGATGAAAGTATTCTTCGTATTCGACATGTCGATGGTCCAACCAAGAAGCGTTCTGATCACTTCTTTAGAATTCCGACCCTCCCCACAACAAGACGTTGCCTCCATGTGAGAGTGTCGGACAGCTGGTCGAAGCCCTCGCTTACATCGATGTCATCAACTATCAATAGACCGCCATCGCGCAATTTTGACCACAGCGCAAGCCCCTCCGCTGAGACGGCTTCCGAGCTATGGTCGCTGTCATGCAGTGCTAGATCAATCTCGTCGATTCTCGCTACCAAACTTGGCAACACATCTCGGGTATCTCCGAGAATTAGTTCCCATCGATCGCGAAGATTTGGTGGAACTGCCCATCCACTGCCTTTGTCCTCAGGCAGGGAATTGTCGACGAAACTCCTGCCCGGAATGCGCCCCTCTTTTGCTAGGACAGCATCGACCCAAGCATTGTCGTAATTGGGGAGATCAACGGAGATAAGCTGTCCCTGTTGGTTCTTGTTCATCGCAAGGAGAAGGATGGCGGACGACACGCCGCTTGCCACACCCAATTCGACGACGACGCGAGGCCGGAGCGTCCGGCATATTGTGTACAGTAAAGCAATCGCTTCAAAGATGCCTTTGCATGACGCCAAGACGCTCTCAAAGTGTCTCCTAAAGGTGGCGTCTCGAATGAATTCACGCACCATCAACAGGATTTCCAAACGCCCACAGCCGAGGATTTGAGCGACTTGGCTTATTGGGAAGGGCTTGCCTGCTAGTAACCAGAAGGTTGCGGATTCCCGACGCCCGGAGAGCAGCAAGCGATTCGCTCCCACGAAAGCTTTGAAACCAGATTCTCGCCAGGTCTCCACCTGGGTCGGATTGGTGGGCAAGACGTCTCGTGAGCTCCGCGAAATGGAATCTGACAATGGTTCAGCTGTACGGGTCGTGCTCCTCAAATTGAGACCAGGCCCATGCAAGCAACTCATGACCAAACGCGCCAAATAAATCTATTGGGCCCGTTCTCGTTTCGCTCTGCTTGTTTTTGGAAGCCGACCATGGGCCATCAGTTGCGCTCAACGGACCACATGCGGAACATCGACGGGAGAGCAATTGCTCAGGTGAACGTTACAACTTTGAGACAAGAGGGTAGCTTGTTGAGATCGGGTGACGCATCACCGGAAAGCTGATGTGTCCGGGATCGATGGGTTGTCCGCATTCCGAGCGACGTCTCATGAACTGTGATTTCTACGGATGTCGCATTATCGGCTCGAGTGATCGCCCGAACTTGCCCCAGGGAAACAGTTCGCGTGTGGTGCAGTTCCACCTGACAGCCTGAAGGGGCTCGAGAAGACGATGAGAATTGCATTTGTGCATCCATCCTTAACGGCCATTGGCGGGGCCGAGTATGTTACGGTTTGGCTTTGCAATGAACTCGCTAGGAGGGGGCACAAGATCTCGTTGTTCGTCTCTCGTTATGTCGATGAACTCTTCGGCAGGAGAGAGAAACAATCGTTTTCAGTCGAAGAAATTTCCGGGCCCGGATACGGAGACACCTCGATTTTATCTGTCTTGGCTCAAGCCAGTCGACTGGCTCGGCGGTCGAGCGAGTTCGACGTGATGGTTGCTCATAACTGGCCGGCGTACCCTTGGGTCGCCGTCGCCAGTTTTCTGAACAAGAATCATCCTCCGACGATCTGGTATTGCGAAGAACCGCAGCGGGCTCTGTATGCCGACATCTGTTACCGTCCGGAGTTCCGTGCTCGTGATCTGCCGTTCAGGACTCGGGCAGTGCACGCCTTTCTGCGTTTAGTTGATAAGACGTTAGTCCGATCGTTTGACCTAATCCTGACTAATAGCGCTTTCACCGCTGGATGGATTGATAGGATTTTCGGAGACAGCATTGCAGCGAAACCCTGTCCACTCGGGTTGCCCCTTTCGTCTCAGACCCAGGATAAACGAATTGAGGGGAAACGTATCCTGACGGTTTCGCGCTTGTACCCAGTGAAAAATGTCAGCACGATTCTCAAGGCGATCCAGATTCTTGCGACTCGTTTCGGCCTGACAGGCTTGGAGTACACGATTGTTGGCGACGGACCAGACCTAGACCGTCTCAGAGAAGCTACGACAGCCCTGGGATTGACCAAAATCGTGACCTTCCGGGGTTCAGTGAGTAGAGATTCCATTTGGTCATTGTACGAGCAGTCGACAATTTTTGTGAGTCTACCATATGATGAGCCTTTTGGGTTGACGTTTATCGAGGCTGCAGCGAGTGGCACTCCGTCGGTTGCGCCGGATCACGGCGGTCCCTCGGAAGTGGTCCTAAATGGCAAGACGGGGCTTCTGGCTGACGCGGGCAGCCCGGATGCGATTGCAGCCTGTATTGCTGGTCTTCTCCAAGAACCCGCTCTCGCCAAGAAGATGGGAGAGTCGGCACGGGACCACTACCTGGAACACTACACACTCGAAAAGTTCGCAGACCGATTCGAACAAGCGATTGACGGAATTGCTTTGTAGGCGTGCGTTCTCAAGCTGCCATCGCTCCTCCCTTGTGAACCTCTCACCGGACCATTGCGAGTTCCGCGTCGATCGTGGTGAGGTCATGCTCCTGACCCAGGCGTTCGAGGAGTGCATCGAGCTTCGACGGATCGGACGTGCACGCCGCTCTCATCCATTCTGGGATCGGGCCAGGCGGAGGATCGACAAGTTCCCATGGATGGATCAGGAATACGCATGGATCCGATGAGGAAAGGGCAATTGCTTGGATTGTCTTCTCGACCCCATAGGCGTTCAGGTAGCCGAGCCCTATCGGCCCTCCTGGTGCGAATGGATTCTCGGCAACGGGCAGCTCCCAGAGGTTCGAGGTCCCCGGAATCGCAGGGTCATCCCGCGACGGTTGGTATGGGTCGCGCGGCGCCTCCCGGAAATCGAGGAGCTTTAGCAATCGCTTTGCCATCACTCGACGGCCTGGCAATACGGAGGAGTCGTACTCGTAGCCCAGCTCCTCAAGTACGCGGATGGTGTCTCCATTCGCACTGAAGTTGGGGGCCCGAAAGCCATAGGGTCGCAGGCCCGTACGCCGCTCTAGCGTGTCTGTCGCACGGCTGACGGATTCGAGCTGCCACTCGTATGTCTGTCTCGAAATGTACTCGACGTTATGGCTCTCACCGTGGCACCCAAGAGCGTGCTGGTGCCGCACGATTGCCTCCACGACTTCCGGGAATCGGTCGCACACGTCTGATGTCGTGAAAACGGTCGCCCGAACCTGATGTTTCTTGAACAGCTCGAGGAGTTTGGGCATCGCCTCCTTGGCACCGCGGAAACTAAGCTCCGTCGAATACGGATCTCGTTCGAGATCGACGGTGATTGCGATACGGCGGCGGGAGGACTGGATGCCATAGAGTGACAGGAAACGTCGTGCGGTTCTCGTCCATGTGAACCGCGCGGCAACTTCGGCCATCGCATTCGTGCCGAGCCGCACCATTAAGTCAGGCGAAGTTAGCACCTCGACGATGCGCGCTGCCAATTCCAGCGAGCTCCCGGAGACAAGGAAGCCGTTCTGCCCGTTCCGCACCACTTCCGGGATTCCACCGACGTTGGAGGCAACGATGGCTTTCCCGCAAGCCATCGCCTCGAGGAGAGCCAGTGGCATGCCCTCCTGAAACGAAATGTGGGCGTACAGGTCGATGGCGCTATAGAAACGCGTCAAGGGGTCTTGCACGTCTCCGACGAAGACGACGCCACCCGGCACTTCCGCCTCGGCGAATTCCTTGAGAGGGCGCAGATGTGGTCCATCGCCAGCGACCACCAGCGTAGCTGAGGGGAAGGATACGCGAACGGTTTTCATCGCACGAATTAGCTGGGTTACACCTCGGACCTTTTGTTCCCAAACGAGTCGTCCCACATACCCGATGAGAGGCCTCCGATTCTCAAGTCCAGTAGTCCTCAGGAATTCGTCTGTCGAAAGGACATTCGCTGGTCGTAATGATACACCCGGAGGCGTGACGCGAGTCCGTGTCCTAATCCCAATTGTCCGCATAGTCACCCCGAGAAGGTCGGCGCTCACGCCAGTCACGAAATCCGCCCTTGAGAGGACGAGCCGGAGGCCTAGTCGGCGGGCGCGGAATGGGAATGGGGTATGGAGCGTGAACACGACGCGTGTTTCGGGATGTCTTCGCCGGTATCGTAATCCGGCCGCGAGTGCGTACCAATGGCCGTGTGCGTGGATTGTCTCTGGTTGAAGCCGCTCGAGCTGTGCGGCCGCGCGCCGGACAAACTGCATGGCAGTGCCCCCGAGAACAGTGACGTCTGCCTCCGCGCGTCCTTCTCGCGCGATCACCGGCACATCGAACGCATAGGTGCGACGTAGCTCATTTGCGAGCTCTTGAACATATGTAGTGATGCCTCCTCGCACCGGGAACCAGTAAGGCGTCACCAACGCGATCTTCATAGAGTTCTCCTGGACACCTCGGCGTCTCGTATTTGGACCTAACGACATCGACGCCTAATTCTGGAACTAAGGTGAGGCCGTCACCTCACCAGAAGTCGGTGTCGTAGTCTTATGGGTGAGGACTCGAGAGCTGCCTAGGTCATAGACTTCGAAGCCCCTCTTTGCCCACTTCCCGTGATCGACGCAGTGTCGCGTGTCGAATAGGACTTTGCGTCTGACCCTCCGAGCTATAAGGCCGGGATCCACATAGAAGAAGTCTCGATGATCCGCAAGGATCAAGAGGCAATCAGCTCCCGAGATCGTCTCCTCGAGTCCCTGCGTTGGATAGAGGTCATGGGGAACTAGGGGGTCGTACGTGGCGACATCGACACCTGCCTTTCGCAGAATCTCGATGACTCGGATTGCAGGGCTCTCCCTGATATCGTCCGCATTTCCCTTGTACGCGACACCGAAAGCTGCAACCTTTGGGTGCTGAATTCCCTTGACAAGCCTCAGGGTCCGGCTTGCAACGTGCCCCGGTCGCGCATCGTTGACGGCCCGTGCGGACGTAATCATCCGCGCCTCGACCTTCGGCGTAAGGAGAAACCAAGGATCTACCGCGATGCAATGTCCGCCGACTCCAGGCCCGGGTCGGAGGAGGTTCACACGTGGATGCCGGTTCGCAAGGCCAATCGCTTCCCAGATATCAATGCCATGGGCTTCCGCCAGATCTGCGAGTTCGTTCGCGAGGGCTATATTTACGTCCCGGAATGCGTTCTCGGCCAACTTGACGAATTCCGAAGTCGTCAAGTCGGTTAGAAAAATGTTACCGCGGACAAAGCTCGAGTATATCTCTCGGGCTTTGACTGCAGCTTGTCGTGTGATCCCACCGATGATCCGGTCGTTTTCGACAATCTCCCGGATGATGTTACCCGGCATAACCCGCTCCGGACAATAAGCGAGATGGAAGTCCCTTCCAGCGCGAAGTCGATTGTTCTCCAGAATCGGTCTCACGACGTGTTCAGTTGTCCCAGGAGGTACGGTTGATTCAACGATAACCGTCGAGCCCTTCTTGATGTAAGGGGCGATGCTCTTCGCAGCGGCCCGGACGGCGCGAAGATCCGCATTCTGGCCCTTCGCCGGAGTCGGGACGCAGAGGACAAAGTAGTCGGCCCTTTCGACGCCGTCCGACACCCTGAGCCGGCCTGTCGCGAGCGCGTCGCGGACAATCGCGGTAAGGTCCTTCTCGCGAACGGGGACGTTTCCGGATCGCAGCTCACTCAATGTTTCCGGGTCGATGTCGACCCCGAGGACTTCGTTTCCGTGGAGGGCGAACATTGCCGCCGTTGGCAGGCCGATGTATCCCAGACCAATGACGACGATCTTCGGGGTACCCAAGCTACTATCGCCTCATCTCGATTGGTTCGGGCTCAAGCATTGCTCGACAACGGGTCGTTCCATTGTTCTCAGATATGAAACTTCCCTAGCGACTATCGTGCCCGATATCCTGGGTCCCGCGGGGCCCCCGGTCTCGCCTGCGACCAGACCCATACAATTCTCTGGCGCACCGATATATTCAAACTCGGCCCCTTGGATGCCGGACTCTCGATGCACGTGGTCCCGCGTGCGTCGGCCGCCTTACCATGTCAAGCAGAGCGATGTGATCGACTGCCCTCGAATGCGGTGATTCTTCGAAACCGAATCGCGAGGTGATGACGGATTCGTTTCCTCTTCCTGGCCCTCGATGTGAACCTCGACCGCCCAGCAGGCGATGCAATTCATGTTCGTGAACTGGTCCGGAATCTTGCCGCCCTTGGGCATGTCGTGGACGTCCTTTCGGAAGCTGGCGGCAAAGACCTCGAAGCGTCGGAGCGGATTCGGGTATGGGGGAGTGGAGGTGACGCCACGCAGCGACTCGTGATCCGCGCGATGCGGATTGCCCACCGCGGGCGGTCCGATGTAGTCTATGAACGAAGGCTGACGCCGAAGATAGGCTTCGCGGTTTCAATGCTTTCGAGTATCCCTCTCTTTGTTGAGGTAAACGGACTTCCCGACCAAGAGCAAGCAATTCAGCAAGGACGGACCTGGCGTCCCTCCCCCGTGCGTCAGTGGGCCCGTCAAAGGATTCTTCATAGAGCCCGTTCTATCGTTACGGTCTCGGAAGGCATCAGTCGAACGCTGCGGGATGTCTATAACATCAATGATTCACGACTCAATGTCGTTCCCAACGGGGTGGATCTAGAGAGGTTCCGCCCGATGGATCAAGACGCCGCTAGGCTCCAGTTGGGAGTGCCACCAGGGTTGAAAGTCCTTGGATTCACCGGCCTACTGACCCAGTGGCAAGGCGTCGACATCCTCCTTCGTGCGCTGCCCCTCGTCCGTCGAGAGCATAAAGCAATCGTACTAGTCGTCGGCGACGGGCCAGACCAGCAGAGACTGGAGGCTTTAGCGACATCTCTCGGCATCCAGGACCATGTCCGTTTCGTTGGCGCAGTTCCTCACTCGTTGGTGTCGACCTATATTGGTTCCTTCGATGTCGCTTTTTGTGTTAAGCCCCCGCTCCTTCCGGGATCGCCCCTGAAAATCAGGGAATACATCGCTTGCGGTCGCCCTGTCGTGGCCTCTGCGGGGACGGAATACGACTTCCACATTTTGGAGGAGGCTGGCGCCGGCATCCTCGTGAAGCCAAATGATACCGAAGAGGTGGCCGCAGCAACTTCATGGCTCTTGGCAAACGATGTGCTCCGGAGGGACATGGGTCGACGTGGTCGAGTCTATGCAGAGGAACATTGCTCGTGGGCGGTCACGGCAAGAAAAGTCGCGGAGATTTGCGCGGCATGAGGGACTTTTCGGGTGCCCTGTCGCTCTTCGCAAAGATTCCGCCGACAGCTTGCGTCGTTTCGGAAGGCTGGACAGCCTCACGATATCGCGAATTTCCCGTCTTCACTTGCCGTGTCCATCCGGGAGAATCGCCTCCTGGTCTGCGAGTGGCGGCAGTGGACCGACACCGTCCTGTGCCGTCGATTATCTCCCAAGATTTGGACGCTTCTCGGGTGGTTCCATGGACTTGGTTTTTCCGCGATTTCGTCGGATTCGAACCAGAGAGATCCGAAGCAACTGGAGACATAGGTCCCGTCATAACCCTCGCCCGTGAGGAAGTCTCTGAAGGCAATCTAGTTGTCCTGGCCGGAGAGGGTGAGTCATCCCTGCATAGCTTCCGCTTCGTTGACGATGCGGAAGCACCCTCCTCTGTCCGAGGACTGTTGTTTCCTTTTCAGGGCCCTTCCCGCGAGGTGACGAAGGAGGGCTTCCGCCCTTTGCTCGTGGATGCAACAGGGCGTTCGGTTGCCGTTGTCCGATACTCTCCGAGGCCGAGACTTGTACTCGGTTTCGATCCTCTCGTCGCGCTATGGCAGGATACGCGCACCGACCAAAAGGCTGAGTCTGCGGCCATCAACACGTGTTGGACTGCCCTAATGATGGAAATTCTGATTTGGTGCACACCTTTCATTCTATGGAAAGGCATCTGGCCCGATGATGTTCCTCCCCTCATCTACTCTGTCGATGTCGAAGCTGGAGCGTTGTACTTTGACGCGGATTCGGGCCGATGCTCGTGGGCCGTTGGACGGCCCACTGTACGCCAGCCAGCAGACGTAAAGCTTGAACACAGCCTCTCAAAAGCTATGGAGCGTTTGGAACGCCGCGGCCTCGTAGGCACATTCCACATCGACTTGAACGCCGTTCGGGACGAAAGGGACCAGGTTGTCCTTCGAGATGCGTCCGTCCGCCATGACATTGCGTTTCACCTTCCGCGAGTCGGAGGTCATGAAGCCTGGGCGGCCCTGCTGAGAGACGCTGATCAGGTACAACGGGTTCTCGAAGAAGGAGTCCAAGCTCTCGCCGAAATTAAGGGAGGCCCTGTTGTGGGCAACCGATACGGTTCATGGTTGAGAACTTCAGCGACACATGATGTCGTGGCCGCTCTGGGCCTTGGCTATGACTCCTCATCTCTTGCACATCGACCGTTCTGGACGATCCCGTATCGGATGGCTGCTTCGGGAACGGGGAGACATCTGGATCTATGGGAGTTTCCGTGCGTCGAGGTGATCGATGTGGTAAAGGCGGGACCGCATAGGCTAGTTGGTCTGCGCACGCGCCGCCGCCGTGGAGGGGAGCTTAGGGAGTACCTCATTTCAGCGGCCCGAGAATCGTTCATGGCCGTTCTGTGCGACCACGACACGGCCCTCGGGGCGGCTCGAGGACATGTGCATGGGACTTGGCGCCTCGATGCCCTCGGCCTTTCGCGGGTTCTCCATCTTGCCGGAAGCCTCGCCAGAAAAGGACACCTTAAGCCATTGCGCGGATCGGAGTTCCTCGGATGGTGGAAGATCACCCGAGAGGCACGTTTCACGACTCGCTTCGCGGAGCAAGATGATCACGCGACCGTTGACCTTGACCTGAGGTGGTCAGAGCATCTGTCGAACTAGGCGGAACAATTGTCCAACTGCGCTCGGGTTTCGCGACACAATCGAAAGGTCTTCCTTGATCAGCGGTTGCCCGGCGGCTGCAAATTTTGTTCTGCCTACGAAAGGGCTGGTCCGATTGAAGAGTGCCCTCCCAAAACCGAGTTGGGTATTACGGAACGTCCGACACCCCGGAGGCGCTCATCGAAACGGCCTGAACAGGCCGTTCACAGCGGAGGCAGTGTTCCGCTTCCCGCGCGCAGACCATGTGATAATACGCCCCACACGCGCATCTGATTGCGAAAATCGCGGGGGTCAACACGGCTCTGCAGGACGTGCATTGAATTCCACGCTGTGAGGGTTCGTTGGTCGATTTGTGCCCAACGTGAAGAGGTTTCTCCAACGGCAAGAATTTCAATAGCAGGCCCCAGAACAAGGTGAGCCAAGCTAGAAAGATGATCCAGCCCGCATATGAATGCGCGATAAGCATGTTCTGCAGGTCCGTCGTCGACGTGTCTGTAAAATATCCAACGAGGACGATGACAACCATTCGGAGAACATTTGCCGCGTACGACGCGAGGAATCCCAATCCAAGGAGTGCCCACATCCACCGAGAAGAGCGCTCGTACTCCGTTAGGACGAAGGCGACGAAAGCCGAGGCGAAGATTCCGAATGAGTAGATTCCCGAGCACGCCGTAGTAATTACGATGGTGACTTGGATTGACAATTTCTGTGGAGCAAATGTCAACCCAGGAGCGGTGGACCCGGAGACGGCATGGACGGTGTTGCTCACGCCGAGAAGGCTCAACACCGCGCCGGTCTCGGGGGCCAAAGCGACCCATGAGTATACGTCGACGGATCGCTCGAAATCTGCGTAGAATGCGCGGGCGATGAGAAGGGGGACCACCAAAACTGCGTTCAGCATGATGAAAAAGACAAGAACAAAATCTCGCTCCTTCACGAAACGATTCGGAACGAAACCGTATGAGATTAGAGCCCCAGCTCCGAGAAGTACGATTGTATCTTCAGTCAACAGCGTGGGCGAAGCAGAGAGAGCTGTGTTGTAAACCAGGTCTGCAACGACAATCGCGATGCCAAGAATTGGAAAATACGGGATCAGACGCCCGTGCAACGTCGCGAGATTCAGGAACCGGGCCGCCAGGGATGCTCGCGTCCCCGTTGGTGTCACACCTCTTGGCCATACCGTCCATGCGAACAGAGCTGCGCCGCAGGCCACTAGCGAAACCGCAAGCCCCTGAGTGCCCGGACCCTTTGGGCGGTTTAGAAGGAGGTCCGCCCCCGCGAACGTACTGAGCAGGGCTAGGAGAACAAGGATGGTCCGATGTCGCGTGGCGATTCGAAGCCACCGCTCGAGGTCCATCGTGATTTACAAAGCCTCCCAGTCGATATAAGAACGCTCGCCGCCGGTTATCGAACGCGCGAAGCGCCGGACCTTTCATATACGCCCCTTTCGTTCGAGCGAGTGTGAAGGTCGTCGGCGGCTCCGCGTCCATTGCTCTTGCGAAGGATATCGCCAAGGAGCTGGGAGCGGGCTACATCGATGTCGGAATCGAAAAGCATCCGGGCGGATTTCCCGACGGCGAGCGCTATGTGCGCTTGCTCCAACCCGTTGCCGGAGATCATGCAGTAGTCGTGCAAACGACGCATCCAGATTCGATGGTCGTTGAGTTGCTTCTCCTCGCCGATGCGATTCGGGACGCAGGTGCGCAACGACTTACTGCTGTCGTCCCATATTTCGGCTACGGACGCCAGGACAAGCGCTTTCTCGACGGGGAGGCGGTCAGCGCGAAGACTATCGCGAAACATCTCGCGGTCGACTGCGATGAGCTCCTGACCATGACAATTCACAACCCGGATATCCTCCACATGTTCCCGCTCCCGACCCGCGAAGTTTCGGGCATTCCAGCGCTCGCGCGCCATCTCAAAAGGGCAGACGTCGACATGCTTCTCGCTCCTGACGGCAACGCTGTCCGATTCGTGAAGGAGGCAGGAATCTTAGCGAAACTAACATGGGACCACCTCGAGAAGGAGCGCCTTGACTCGTACACGGTCAAGATTACCTCGAAGACGCTGACCGTCAAAAACAAATCTGTCGCCATCGTGGACGACGTCATCTCTACAGGCGGCACAATTGCCACCGCGGCGAAGGAGCTTCGATCACAGGGAGCTCGTCGCGTGATTGCGGCTTGCGTTCATGGCGTCTTCGTCGACAACGCAGAGGTGAACCTCAAGGCGTGCGACGATGTAATCGCAACCGATACGATCCAGTCGCCTTACTCAAAGGTGAGCGTCGCCCCGGAGTTCGCCGCGGCGATCCGGGCCCTTGGTTAAGCCGGCTCAGATCCACGCGAAGGCGGTGAAGGTGAACGTGAGCAAGAGGCCGGCCCACACGAGGAGGCCGATGTTCTGCAGGTCGGAGGTGCGCTTCGAGCCGAGGCCCCCGGCCAGACTGGCGAGTGCCCCGAGCATGCCGCCCGAGATCACGAGGAAGTGCGCCAGGCCGCGGACGTTCAGGTCCGAAGTCGCGAGTCGGAACAGGATTCCGAGATAAATCCCGATCAGCCCAAGGGCGTTCAGGGCGAACACATTCCGGCGGGTGAGCATGCCTTCGATCGGTTGTGGGTAGTACATCGGTCCCCCATATGTCGGGGGGCCAGGCGGGGACGCCATCGTATGTGCCTCGTCCGCGCGATGGGCCTCGGCTTATTAAATTATGATGCGGCACATATATATAACCGCGAATCGGAGGTTGTCCTTCGAAGAACGCGACGGCACGCTTGTGTGGGCGGCCTCGAAAACGCGGAACCCGGTTCGGATGTCCGGAGCGAGGAACCGAATGACCCGGGGAACCGCGCAGCGGTGCATTCACAAACGTACTTAGCCGGACGCCCCTTCGAGGACCGAGGGCGGATTTTCGTGGCCGACGTGGAGCTCCGAACGATCAAGGAAGTCGACATGAAGGGCGGGACCGTCGTCGCGGCGTTCCCCAGCGTCGGCCTGGTGAGCACGATCACCGCGACGTACCTGATCACGACGTTGCCGACGGATCAGGTCACGGCGCTCGAGTCGCCCGACTTCCCGTCTATCTCGATGATCTACGGGAGCAAGCCGAAGTTCCCCGCCCGCGTGTACGCGTCCCGGAAGGAGAAGGTTGCGATCTTCATCTGCGAGATGCCCCTCCCCATGAGCACGCATCGTCCGGTCGCCTATGCCCTCATGAAATGGGCGAAGGACCACGGATGCCGGCAGATCGTGCCCCTCGAGGGCCTGCCCGCGGAGCTCGATGCCCCGCTCACGGGCGAGCCGACCGTCTGGGGCGTCGGAAGCACGGACCGGGCCCGGTCGGAACTGAAGAAGCGCGGGATCCAGCAGCTCGAGTCCGGGATGATCTCCGGGGTCACGGGCATCCTCCTGAACGAAGGACGGTGGCGGGACGTGGACGTGATCGCCCTCCTGGCGGAGGCCCGTCTCGCCCTGCCGGACGCGACAGCGGCGGTGGGCCTCGTGAAAGTGCTGGACACCCTCCTCCCGGAGATCACGATCGACCTCGGGCCGTTGCAGGAACAGGCGAAGATGCTCGAGGAGCACCTCACGAAGCTAAAGCAGCAGGCGAGGTCCGTCGTCCCGCCGGAGCCGGTCCCTTCCGACATGTACCGCTGAGCCGAAGGCACAACGTCATTTGCGGCCTTTTCATTTGTAAACGACAAAGGAGATAGACATCGGCCCGTTGCGGCCGATTGCAGGGTCTCCCGGGGGAACGATGGCGACGGATCCGGTCTGTGGCATGTACGTGGACGAGGGGACGCACCTCACCGCACTTGTTCGGGGACGGAGGTACTACTTCTGCTCGCACACGTGCATGGAAGCCTTCACCGCGCCGGCGAAGGAAATCGCTCGGCTCAAGCGCCTCACGGCCCTGAGTGTGGGGATCGGCCTTCCCCTGTTCGTGATCGGGTTCGGCCAAGGGGTCGGTTGGTGGCTCGGAGGCCTCGAGGGACCCGTGAACCTCGCCTTCTTCGTCCTGGCGACGCCCGTGCAGTTCGTCGCCGGATGGCGGTTTTACCACGGGACCTGGGACGCGTTCCGGAACCGAAGCGCGAACATGGACGTCCTCATTGCGATCGGGACCACAGCGGCGTGGGCCTACAGCGCGATCGTCACGTTCCTCCCGGTCCTCGGGGTCCCGCTCGCGGACCAGGGGACGTACTACGACACAGCCGCCGTGATCATCGGCCTCATCCTCTTGGGGAAATACTTCGAGGAGCTCGCGAAGGGACGGGCCGGCGACGCGATCCGCAAGCTCATGGATCTCGCGCCGCGGACTGCCCATGTGGTCCGCGACGGGAAGGAGGACGAGATCCCGATGGAGCTGGTCCAGGTCGACGAACTCCTGGTGGTCCGACCCGGTGAACGGATCCCCGTCGACGGTACGATCGTCGAGGGCTTCTCCGCGATTGACGAATCCATGATCACGGGCGAGTCGATCCCCGTGGAGAAGCGGGTGCGTGACACGGCAATCGGGGCGACGATCAACAAGTCAGGTCTCCTGACGATCCGGGCGACCCGCGTCGGGGCCGACACCACGCTGAATCAGATCATCAAGCTCGTCGAGGACGCCCAGGTAGCACGGGCCCCGATCCAGCGGCTCGCGGACCGCGTCGCGTCCGTGTTCGTCCCCGCGGTCGTCCTGATCGCGAGCCTCACCTTCCTCGTATGGAAGTTCGTCTACCACGATACGATCGCGCAGTCGCTCGTCTTCTTCATCGCGGTCCTAATCATCGCCTGTCCGTGCGCGCTCGGCATCGCGACCCCCGCGGCGATCATGGTGGGCACAGGAAAAGGGGCGGAGAACGGCCTCCTGATCAAAGGGGGCGAGTACCTCGAGAAGGCGCACAAGCTGACGACGGTCGTCTTCGACAAGACCGGTACGCTGACGAAGGGTACCCCGTCCGTGACGGACGTTGTGCCGATAGGTGTGTATCAAGCGGACGAGGTACTTCGGATCGCGGCATCGGCTGAGTCAGGTTCGGAGCACCCGTTGGGGGCCGCGATCGTGCGCTCCGCGCGCGAGCGAAACCTTCCTCTCGATGGCCCAGAGACGTTCGAAGCCATTCCGGGCTTTGGCATCCGAGCCAAGGTCTTCGGCCATCCGATTCTCCTCGGCAACCGCGGCCTGATGGCCATGGCGGGAGTCGGAATCGGCGGGGCCGAAGCAACGCTTCCGCGTTTCGAGGCGGACGGGAAGACCGCCATGCTCCTCGCGGTCGATGGCCAGCTCGCGGGTGTGATCGCGGTCGCCGACACGCTGAAGGACCATGCCGCGGAGGCGGTCCGGGCGCTGAAGGCGATGGGCATCGAGGTCCTCATGCTGACGGGAGACAACCGGCGGACCGCCGAGGCGATCGCTCGCCTGGCCGGTGTGGACCGGGTGATTGCGGAAGTCCTCCCGGGCCAAAAGGTGGAGAGGATCAAAGAGTTGCAATCTCAGGGCAAGATCGTCGCGATGGTCGGAGACGGGA
>Ga0209266_1000475_pt1 | contig 31199 bp, 35 predicted proteins | sample GraSoiAngelo_132_FD_185889 | JGI IMG/M metagenome (GOLD analysis project Ga0209266, IMG submission 185889) | Grasslands soil microbial communities from the Angelo Coastal Reserve, California, USA - 14_0929_02_40cm (SPAdes) (version 2) | ecosystem: Environmental > Terrestrial > Soil > Grasslands ...
ACACCAGCGTCATCCATGACCCGGACCATTCTCGGAAAGACCCGCTCCAGCCTCTCGCCAAGGCTCTGGAGATCAAAGGGTTTCTCAAAACTGGAGATCTGAAGTATGGTGCTGCCGTTGATGAACAGCTTGTGAATGTCGCCGGCCTGTTCACTCTTTGCGTTGGTAAGACAGACGCTTAGATTCTCCGTGTCAACCCCGGTCAGTGTCCCAACAAAGGTCTTGCCCTGGTTGGTCACGACGCTGACGTGTTTCTGGAGCAGGTTGGACAGCTCCTCCATGAACTTGCGGCCCGCAGTCGAAGACATCTTTGACTACCGACGAGCCGGGAAATGCCTGCCGCTATATCACCTTTGGTCCAACCGACCACGACGCGCTTTCGCTTCTGCAAGGATGGTTCGAGCCTCACGAGAATCGTGGGCCGTCTGAATCACTCTGATATCTGAGAGCGGGATCCTCGCGTTGCAGTTTGGACAAGTCTTGCTCTTGTATCGAGAATCTGCAATAATGAGCATGTGGCAACGGGGACACTTACCTACAAGGTAATGGTCTTTCACAGGATCTTCCTCGAGAGTTCTATCGGGTCGTAGCGCTGGAGCCAGTCAACCGCAACTGCGTTCCATCCTCTACTCGCTGATATGAGCCTCATCGCTTCGTGAAGCAGTTGTCTAGGCCGCTTCCGTGTAGCATCAATCTCGTACACTCTCCGAGCCCCAAGGCACTTCAATGATTCGTACAGAGAAAGATCAATGAGCTCGGTTTCCACATTTTCCCAGATCTTCCTTTTCGGCCATCTTCTCCCTCGAAGGCGGTTGGCGAGAATGACAGGGTCCAACCGCACAACAATCGCAATCATTCCGCGTTTCTTCGGCATGAACTTACCTACCCAGTTTGTTTCGATGACCAGTCCGCCTTCTCCGTGGGCTGCGAAGAAGTCGATGAGCGTCTTGCGCAGACGCTGTTCGTCTATTACGTAGGATTGACGTGGGCGATCGAATCTTCCGTAGAGCCTTTCCTTCTTCACGAGTTCGCCAAGGTTCAGGAACCGGAACCCGGTCTGTTTTGCAAGTAGTCTGGCGAGGACAGTCTTCCCTACGCCAGGTGTCCCGGTGACTATGATGGTCTTGTCCAAGGTTGTTCTGGTGCTCCGGCCGGGACTATCAGCTCTCTGGAGGCTTTTGAACCCGGGTCGCCGGATCGAGAGTCCGGCATACTCTCGGCCAGTCTGGAGACCGGTCTATACTACCGGAGCAGGCGGTCCGAGAAAATATCTCTCAGTTAAGGGTTCGCCTTTTCCAGAAGACTTAGAATCGCTCATGTTGTTTCTCGCGCTAGGATCGCGGCCCGCAACCGCGTAGAACTAGCGTTGCGGTTCTGTTAAGGGGTTGCGAACCTCGCAAACTCTTGACGTTTGGAATGGTCTTCAAGTTTGTCGTATCGTTCCGAACCCGTCAAGTTCTCTCATAGTGTTAGCGCATCCCAGAAGGTATTCTTCGACCCCTGCAAGGAGTCTAAGTTGAAGGTTGCTGTTTTTCCGAACCTTATACCATACTGAAACTTTTTTCATTCTCTCTAAATCCATTCCGCAGCTTATTTTGACCTTTCCTGATTTGTCCAGGACTAGCCTTCAGATGGGACCGGGCTAGAACTTTCTTCTAGGCTTGCTGGACAGGTAGAAATCCCATTTCAATGCGGGGCGTCCGGATCACTTCGACCATGTCACTTTGAAAGAAGCTAGTCCAATACTTGGAGCGTTAGCATAGCCCACGCAGTAGTCGAAGTTTCCTGGCCCACCAAGATCAAAGCGCTGGCCCGAAACCAGGATCGGACCATGGTTGCAGCCGTTAGCTCCGAGAGCATGATTCACGATTTTCAGACCTGTATATCCTGTCGGCAACGTGAAGAAGGGTCGGAACTGATCAGACTTCCCGACAGTGAGCGCGGCATTACCACCGCAAGAGAACAATATCACTCCGGAACCGCCGGCAACAACGGTCGCCTGACTGGACCGAAGGGTCAAGCAGTTAGGTACCAGGTTGGAATTTCTCTTCTCATGTGATGTGGCCAGAACTGCCGTAGCCCCGATCGGAATTGCGACCAAAAAGACCAGTACCCCAATCATGATAGCCCGGGCCACCTTGTTTCTTCTTTCAGGAACAGACAAGGTCGGATAATGTCGGGTATTGGGGTCCTGTTTGACCGCAGCGTTACCAATTGCTTAGAATACAAGTAACGCCGCCTTACTTCAAAAAATACTACTCGTGGCCTCTTCTCCATTCAGGTTATTTGACAAGAGGTTCTCCGGCACTTGTTGGCACGTAAATGATATTCGTCGTAGGAAAAAAGGGGAGATAGAGGTGCCTTGGGATATCGTTTAAGCCCAAGCCACGGTGAAGCTAACGACTCCCGTCACTGCGGCAGAGGTTCCAGTCGCGCAATAGTTGTAGCTGCCTGTTGGGATACTGACTGCCGTGCTTTGTGCTAGAGCTATTCCTGCTGTGGAGGTACAGGTGTCGCCCGGAGCGATTAGGCTAAGGGTTGTAGGCATGCCGCCTGCGCCGATTGCTGGTGCCTCTGTTGGAATCTTGGTGATAGGACCGTTTGTCACTGTTATCGCTGGTCCAGACGTGCAACTGTAGACTATGGCGAAGGGCTGGCCTGCTACCACTGTGGCTGGCGTGAATGTCAGTACGTCTCCCGGTGTAGATGTTCCACAGTTCGGCACTAGGTTTGCTGCTGGTGTTGCTGTTGGAACTGCTGGGAAGTACTGTGTGAAGGTCACGAACGCCGCGACGCCCGCGACTGCGGCGATGGCGATTATGCCCAGTATGATTTTTCCTGTCCGATTGAATCTTAACCTCGATTTTTGTTTCTCTTCCAATTCTCACCCTCCTCTCCCACAAACACATTGGGTGAGTTTCACTTCAATCGATATTCTCATTGAAGACCACGAGAGTTGAAGTCCGCTAAGGAGCATTAGATTGAGTCCACCGTAAGATGAGGAGGAAGCTTCCTAATTTTCCATCGCGATTTTTCACGAGGTAAAGTGTTATGGCACGCAGGCATTTACTATTGGATTACCTACAACCACGCCGCTAATAGAGCCACCACACGAGTCGCTGATGCTACCCGAATTGGTGATCACAGCGCTGTTAGTGATTGCGGCAGAGTTGGTTATGCTGCCGCTGTTGGTAATAGGGCCACTGTTGGTGATGGGGCCACTGTTCGTAATAGTACCAGAGCTGGTCAAGATACCAGAATTGGTGATAAGACCGGTTCCGGTGTTAACAATGATACCTGTAGCACTCTGAGTAATAGGGCCGCTGCTTACAAGGGCGCCAGAGTTGGTAATGCTACCGCTGTTGATGATGTTGAGACTGTTGGTAACAGTGCCCCCTAGCTCATTGGTCAGAATGCCAGAGGTTGGTAAGGTGATGGTACCAGAGGTAGTGATTATACCTGCGTTCTTGTTGATTATAGTGCCGCTGTCTGTAATGACACCGGTCGGACCGTTGGTAAGTGTGCCGCTATTTGCAATGGTACCAGCGTTGGTTACAGGTCCGCTGTTGGTGATTGTACCCAAGTTTGTTATTGTACCAGTAAGTGTGTTTGTGATAAGGCCGCTGCTAGTAATTGTACCCGTAAGGCCGTTCGTAACAGGGCCGTTATTGGTTATAGTACCAGATGATGTGATCGTACCAGTGTTGTCAAATGTATTTGTTGTTGTCAGAATGCCAGTTGGACCAATTGTAATGGTGCCAGGGTTGGCTACAGGTCCGCTGTTGGTGATGGTGCCCAAGTCAGTGATAAGACCCGTATTACTAAGAGTAACATTAGAGGCGATAACTAGCGTATTGCCAGAGATAATTGTCAGAGTAGAGACGGTGCATGTTGAGCTAGCATCAGTCCAAGTTCCGCCTAATGCATGACATGATGTTTGACCGGATAATGTAATAACTACGCCAGATAGTGGAGGGGGTATGATGGCAACTACGCTGACAATTCTAGTTACTTGAGCTGCCTGATTTCCTGCAGGGTCGACTGCATTGTAGGTTACTATGTATGAGCCTACCACACTTGTGTTAACTGCACTTGAGTTTATTATTGCGACTAATCCGACATTGTCTGGATCAGCTACAGTAGCACCCAGCTCGGTATAGACACCTCCGACTTGTATGACTTGAGGATTAGCACCAAGCAGAGTAATTACTGGTGGTGTAGTGTCGACCGGTGGTGTGATACCTTTTGGAGCTGTAATTGCATCAAAAGGTCCTGTAGTAACTGCTCCATTTGACAAGATTCTTCCATCCAAACTTACCTTTGTACCTACTGTAATAGCTGCATTACTCAGGACATTTCCTGCGAAAACACTGTTTGCTCCAAGTGTTGTTGCACCTACTGGTACCCAGGATACATTGTCGGCTTTTGCATTTCCGGCGAGTTTTACAATTGAGCCGGCTACGGTATTGAGTGCACCGCCCAATCGGAAGATGTAAACTCCATCACCGCTAAGAGTCGTTACTGTGTTTATAGAAACAGCACCTGCAATACAATAGACTCCAGGTGTTAGTGGTTGGGGAAGACTGTCGAGGACAGTTGCTGCAGTAAGTGTTGTTGTACAAGCTCCAGATTGTGCTGGATCGTTTAAGAAGGCGATGAGCTTGGCTTGAATTGCTTCTGCTGAAATATAAGTAAGACTAGTAGACGTGAAAGTTGTACCAGTAACTGTCGGAGGATTTGCAGGTGGTACAGTGTATCCAAGATCTCCATTAAGAACGGTTCCTGCACCGGTGTTGGTGTAGGTATTAGCGAGAATAGCAAAATTGTTGACTCCCGTAAGGTTTGAGGCTCCCGCTGATGTGAATGCTTGGGCGAAAAGTGCGTATGCAACTGAGCCCACTATGGTAGATGAAATCAGCAATAGAACGAGCGGTGTCTTGAGAGACCGTTGACTTAGAGCCCTCATGACTCGGAGTTTTCTTATTAGATTAAAATCAGTTACGCCCCTAGGGGAGTGTTTGCTAAAAGTGAAGAAGCCGTCGCGCAACAAAAAGGCAGGCCCATAGCCACGAGCAACTCGGCCCAGCTACCAAAACCTAAACGCAGTAGAATGGAAATTTACAACGATATTCTCAAAGGGATAGAGCAAGAATTGAGGAGTAGTGGTGAGGTAAAGCCTACGCGAGTACAACAACGGTGTAATCTCGCCTACGATAAATTTTCACGTTATCTCGGAGAAATGGCAGCCAAGGAACTGATTCTTCGAGAACCAATTTCAATTACTGCAAAGGGTTTGGATTTTCTGCAAGACCACAGACGAATCAGCAGATTTGTGCACGAAATTGGCATGAAGTACTTGGATTACAAGGAATCAAGGCTTTCTGAAAGAGAAGGTTATGGACCAATAAAGTTCCTTGATGACCTACCGCCCAAGAGTCATTCGGTGCTTCTCTGTGACGATAAGAAATATGCGGAATTGGTAACGTCTTACTACATATCGAAGGGACTCGAAAGAGGAGAATCGTGTGTCTATCTCACGTTCGAGGACCCAACAAAAATCGAGCGAAGATTATCTAAAAGTGGAATAGATGTAGAATCCTTCAAACAAAGAAACCTCCTACGTGTATACACGATCAAACGTTCTGATGTCAGTGAAGGCAACCCGTACGATAATCTCAAGAAGGTGATCCGAGGGTCTACCATCGGTCTGAGACCTCCATACCGCTTTTATCGCAATTTTGTGCCAATCGAGAAGTCGGTTAAAGGCATGAAGCTAGAGTTGCTCTACGAACAGTTACTTCATGATAACTTCAAGAGCCTTGATCTTTCGCTTATGTGCAGACATGATCTCAGTGAGATAGAAAAATCAGGGCGTACGGATTTTGTTGAGACACTCTTGAAGAATCACCACCAGGTAATTTATGCCTCGGAACCTGAAAAGGCAATTGCGTTTGACCCTTCGCTACTTGAGAGTGAGGAGTGACTATCTAAGAGATAGAAGACCCTAGTGACCGCGCGGGGTGAGGGATAGTTGAGCCGAGGAGTGGACTTTCGGCCTAACTACGCAATGATGGCTCTTGACAGCTGCGACGAGTTCCGGCCGTCAGCAATCCATTTCTTAGGACCGGCTTTTCAGTTAAGTCTTTTCCGGGAGAGGTCTACTCGGGCGGTGGACCCTGGCCCTTCGGCATCGGCGGTGGCTTGGCCGCAGCGATAACGTCGTCAATCCGGAGGATCATCGATGCGACTTCGACGGCTGAGCTGATGGCGTGCTCCTTGACTTTGACCGGTTCCAAGACGCCTTCTTTCATCATGTCAGTAATCTCGCCCGTGTAGACGTTGATGCCGCTCCAGAGACCCTTAGTCTCGTGGGCGGCCCTCAGCCCTACGAGAATGTCGATCTGGTCGAGGCCAGCGTTGTCCGATAGGGTCCTAGGAATAGATTCCATCGCGTCCGCGAAAGCTTCGATCGCAAGTTGTTCTCTTCCACCGATCTTTGTCGCATAGTCACGGATTCTCTTCGCAAGCTCCGTCTCGACAGCTCCGCCTCCAGCAACGATCTTGTTTTTCTTTACAACATCAATAACTACCGACAGAGCGTCTTTCAGGGACCTCTCCGCCTCGTCCACCATCCGTTCAAGACCCGCGCGTATCAGTATGCTGACCGACTTTGGATCCTTGGCGTCCTCGACGAAGATCATCTTATCGTCCCCTATCTTTCGTTCCTCAACCAGCCCCGCGCCTCCAAGATCGCTCGCCCTCATGTCTTCCAAGTTGGTGATGATCCTTCCGCCCGTTGCGCGTGAGAGCTTCTCGATATCGGATTTCTTGATTCTCCTCGCGGCTAGGATTCCCTGCTTTGCCATGAAGGATTGAGCTATCTCGTCGATCCCCTTCTGGCAGAGAACCACGCTAGCGCCCGCCTCTGCTATCTTGTCAACCATGTCCTTCATCAGCTTCGTCTCCTCATCTAGGAACGACTGCATCTGCTGGGGATTGCTTATCTTGATCTCCGCGCTGAACTCGGTCTTCTCAATCTCTAGCGCGGTGTCGAGGAGCGCGATCCTGGCCTTCTCCATCCGTTTAGGCATTCCAGGATGAACGACCTCTTTGTCTATGATTACGCCGTTGACGAGCTCGGTGTCCAGGAGGCTCTTTCCCTCCTTCTTCACAAGCTGAATGTTATCAATATCAGCGACGAACGAGTCTCCTCGCTTCTCGACGACCCTGTTGACTGCTTCAACAGCTATCTTGGCAAAATGTTCCGTCGCGCCTCCAAGACTCTTGCCGTGCATCGCGGTCATGGCCACCTTCTTGAGCGTCTCAAGGTCCTTCAAATCGACCGGCTTCGAAATCTCGTTGAGAATCTCCTTGGCCTTCTCTCCGGCTTTTTTGTAGCCCGCGTTGATTACAGTAGGATGGACCCCCTGGTCGAGCAGCAGCTCCGCCCGCTTGAGAAGTTCGCCCGCGAGCACCACCGAAGTGGTTGTCCCATCGCCCACTTCATCGTCCTGGGTCTTTGCGACCTCGACAAGCATCTTCGCAGCAGGATGCTGCACGTCTAATTCATCTAGGACCGTCGCTCCGTCACTCGTGATAGTCACATCGCCGAGGCTGTCTACCATCATTTTGTCCATTCCGCGTGGACCCAGGGTGGTCTTGACGACCTCGGAGACTATGCGCGCGGCGCTGATGTTTCCCCGCTGCGCATCTTTGCCTCTGTTACGAGATGAACCTTCTTTCAGAATCAGAATAGGTTGATTTGCAAGATAGGACATTCTTCTTCCCGAAAAGCGGTTGCGAGGATACTTCGAATAAAAACCTTACTTTGATAGTTGCGGGGTTTTTTGGCTCATTCTTTCCAGATGCGTTTCACTGCGAGCCTGATATCCTCGGCTCTAACTGTTTTGCGCCCCGCATGGGTCGCCAATTCCAGAGCCTCCTTTCCCACCCGCACCGCTACCTCTTCCACTACCTTTCGCAGTTCTTCCGCCGCATCGTCGCCTATTCTGCCCGCACCGCCCTTTTTTATGAGCCGATGCACCGCGGCGGTCGATATCTCGGTTTCCGCCAACTATGCGACCGGATTCGGTTCGGAAAATCGTATATTTAACCGTTAGTCGACGCGACGAACGCTTCTAACGCCAAATATTTAATAGACGAGCAGCCGGTCCGCCCCTCTTCGGAAGTGCTCGAGTGGGGAAAGTTCGGATAGCAGCTGTGAAGAAGGTTGCCAGAGAGCTGGTTGCACGCTATCCGGAAAAGTTCACGACCAATTATGAGTCTAACAAGAAGGTCATGGCTGATCTTGTGGACGCCAAGACAAAACGACTCAGGAACCGCGTAGTGGGCTACGTCACCCGACTCAAGATAGTCGAGGGCAGAAGAGCCGCGGCGCCAACCCAGATCCCCCAAGAAACGGAGCAGGAATAAGTCTTCCCCACGGTCCGATAGGGCTGTTGGAAGAAGCATCAAGTCCAAGAGGCTTCTCAATAACCACAGGCAAGATTCCAATTCTACTGAAACTAAAGAGAACCGAAGAGCTGAAGCCTCACGAAGAGACAGTCCACGCAGATCTTCAAGGTATAGTCAAAACACTTGGACGGGATCCGGTACTGCGCCATCCTATCATCGCTGACTCAGCTACCGGAGCAGTCTTGGACGGGACTCACAGACTTGCAGCTCTCAAGAAGCTCGAGTGCCTAACCATTCCCGCCGCTCTCATCGACTATCAGAACCCTCTCGTCCAAGTTGACCGATGGTTCAGAATCATCACCGGAGACACTCTCAAGAATTTCATGAAACGTTCTGAACAGCCATCACCTGCCTCTATGTCCCCTTCCGACGCAGAACAAAGCCTTCTAGCCAGGTCCTGCTACGCAACGCTTCGCGACAAGACTGAATGTCTAGGCTTCAAATCGGAAGAGTCCACGCCACTAGCACTCTATCAGCACGCATTCAAGCTAGAGCTGATCGCAAGAAACAACCACATGAAGATAGCCTACACCGATAATGGCCAGATGAACCAAATTTCCGGATCTGATATGCTGATGTCCACGATATGCCTCAAGAAGAGCGAAGTTGTAGAGAGCTGCCAGGCACATAACCTGTTTCCTCCAAAATCGACCCGCCACTTGATCCCTTCACGACCTCTTGGAATCGGAGTCCCCCTGCTCTGGCTGAAGAATCGGAACATAGAAGAGGCAGAAGCAGAATTCGAGAAATACCTCGCCGCGAAGAGGGTTAGACGCTTGCCCGAAGGGTCTATGGTCGGGAGCAGAAGATACATGGAGGAAGTGTTCCTTTTTGAGTGAAACCGGGACGGTCAGCCTCGCCGATTACAAGGTAAAACTCATTGGAGTTTTAGCTTCTGCCGCGGGCAGACGAGAGGTCGGAATCGAGGGTCCACCCGGACTGACGCTGTCGGAACTAATCTCGAGACTTCTTGTTCAAGTGAACAAGAGCCAGTTCGCAGACCTTCTCATCGACTCTGCAACAAACAATCCGTTGCCTAACGTAATCATACTGTTGAATGACCAAGACTGCAATCTGTTCGAAGGATTAAGGACCAAACTTGAGCCTGGAACACTAATCACGATTATACCTGTGGCGCATGGCGGTTAGACCTCGACAATCTCGCACTTCAACCGTCTGATGACATCATCGGCCCGCTCAACCTTCGCCTTGTGCGTGTATAGTCTGCTTGGGGTCCTAAGCTTCAACTTGACAACGTCTTTCGATCGCTTGACTCGACATTCCAGGGCAATTTCCGAGAGACTCACAAACTCGTCGATACTTGTTATTTCAGCTGGCATTGCCCCTAGCCCAACAACCCATCAAGAGTCTGCTTCTATAAACTATTCCGCGTATCGTAATAGAGTCTTCGGGTAAGACCTCGTGACCCGGTCGGATGGCCCAGGAACCTATCCATCAGCTCTAATATCAAGGCTCTCTAATATTTCGGCAGTTTCATAATGATTCGCATTGGCATAGTCGGCAAGACAAACACCGGCAAAACTACATTCTTCAACGCGGCAACCTCAAGCACCGCCGAGATCTCCAACTATCCTTTCACCACGAAGAAGCCTAACGTTGCAACGGGTCAAGTCCAAACTCTTTGCGTTTGCCGAGAGTTGGATGTCAAGGACAATCCTCGCAACTCAACCTGCATAGACGGCTGGCGGTTCATACCAATCGAAGTGATCGACCTCCCTGGACTTATCAAGGGAGCTTTTGCCGGCAGGGGTCTAGGCACGCAATTCCTGAACGTTGTTGCGCAAGCTGACGCACTTCTGCACCTCGTCGACGCGTCCGCGAGCATCGATTCCGAAGGAAAGATAACTCATCCCGGAATGGGAAACCCGATCCTCGATATCGTGGATATAGAGGAGGAGATGATACTCTGGTTCAAAGTAGCGGTCGACAGAGCACTCCAGCGGGTCAAGAAGCGAACATTCAAGTCAGGATCGTTCAGCAAGGGTATGTCGAAAGAACTGGCAGGCATTGGAGTAAGATCCGAACACGTCATCAAGGCTCTTGAACAGACCGGGTTGGCAGAAAAACATCCTAAGGAATGGAAAGACGAAGACTCAAGACATTTTTCCGAGACACTACGAACAGTCTCAAAGCCAACTTTGATCGTTGCCAACAAGATGGACCTCGCTTATTCCGAGAGGAATTTCGAAAAAATCAGAGAAGAATTCAAGTCGCAATTAGTTATTCCAGTCTGCAGCGAAGCCGAAGTCGCACTAAACAGGGCAAAGGAGAAAGGCTTCGTTGAATATGTTCCTGGCGAAGAAACGTTCAGAGTCATTAACGAATCGCAGCTCACAAAGGATCAGTCCTGGGCGCTCGCCTACGTCCAGCAGAAGGTCATGACGAAATGGATGCGGACAGGGGTCCAGTTTGCCCTAAATTCAGCCGTCTTCAAGCTTCTAGGAATGAACGCAGTATATCCAGTCGAGGACCCCAAGACGCTCTCTGACAAGAAAGGCAATGTTCTCCCCGACGTGTATCTTACTCCCAAGGGATATGTCGCGAAGGATCTAGCGAAGGAGATCCACACCGACCTCGCAAAGCGAATGCTGCACGCGATTGACGCGAGAAATGGATTGCGGTTACCTCAAGATTATCAGCTAAGAGATCGTGACATAATCTCAATTGTCACTGCTGCGCGAAAGAAATAAACCGTCTCTAACTATTCCCATCGGAATAGTTTGACGAAACGTTAATAATGGAAATTCCAAAGCTCGACGTAGAGTTTCTGAGAATGCGAGAGACATGGGCGTAAGAGTCAACGAACTACACCAGGTTCCCTTAGAGGAACAGGACCTCGAAATCGTCGAACGAAAAGGCGTCGGACACCCTGATCACATCTGCGACGCAATTATGAATGAAGTGTCGGTAGCCCTATCCAAGGAATACCTCAAACGGTACGGACACGTCCAGCACCACAACATCGACAAGGGCCTACTAGCAGCTGGAGAAGTCAAACGACGCTACGGTGGGGGCGAAGTGAAAAGGCCTATGCTGATGGTATTCGGAGACAGGGCGACCTATGATGTTGATGGGGATCCTATCCCAGTTGACGAACTGGCGGTTGATACTGCGAAAAAGTGGCTGAGAAATAATCTGCGCTTCGTCGACCCCGATAGACACGTCAGATACCAGGTTGAGCTGAAGAAGGGATCCGCCGCCCTTACTGACATCTTCAAGCGGAAAGGAAAATACTACGGAGCCAATGACACATCGGCTGCCGTCGGCTATGCACCCCTGAGCAACACCGAGAAGATCGTGTTGCAAACCGAACGGTACATCAACTCTCCGGGCTTCAAGAAAGAATTCCCCGAGACAGGAGAGGACGTCAAGATCATGGCCTCCCGAGAGGAAAAGGAACTCACCCTGACAGTAGCACTGGCCTTTGTTGACAAGTTCATCGAGAACGAGAACCAGTACTTCAAACGTAAAGCGGAAGTAGAGGAAGACGTCAACCGGTTCGTCCGGAATCGGGTTAAGTTCGACCCGGCAAACGTCAACATCAACACCCTTGACAAACGCGGCAGGGGAATGGATGGGATCTATCTCACGGTTCTCGGAACTTCTGCCGACGATGGCGACGGTGGACAGGTGGGACGCGGAAACCGGCCAACGGGCATAATTCCGCTGAACAGACCGACATGCTCCGAAGCCGCTGCCGGTAAGAATCCGGTCAGCCACGTAGGGAAGATCTACAATCTGTTAACCTATCAGATTGCCAACCGAGTCTACGAAAAAGTCTCTGGCATCAAGGAGGTCTATGTCTGGCTTCTCAGCCAGATCGGCAGACCGATAAACGACCCCAAAGTCGCGGGCGTTGAACTGATCCTTGACAAGGGAGTCGACTTTGGATCCACCTCAAAACTAGCGACAGAGATCGTCAGATCCGAGCTAAATAGTATCAACGATTTCACGGACCGGTTAACACAAGGAAAAATACCAGTCTGCTAGCCAAACGCTGGCATGAGTTACGATCTAAAGGCAGCAGTCGGCTGGATAACAGCGATAGCTGTCGTCATCAGCATATTCTCTTACGCGATGTCTCTCTTTGTCAGCGTTGTCGTAATAACGACCACTCAACTCGGGTCCCAAATCTTGGCTATGAGCGGACAGCTGTACGTCGAAGCGTTTCTGCTAATCTTTCTGACACCGCTGGAGGCAAACGTGCTTGCTCTTGTTGTCATCTCGCTGATCGTATTCTTTCTCTCCTTTGTTAAAGCCGCGACGGCGAACGGTGGGTTTCGATCCGGTCTTCGCATTCTAACATCCGGGAAGACGCCTCAAGTCCTACCTAACTGGCTGGCTGTAATGCCTCTGGTGGCCTCAGCACTTCTTGTCATTGTTCTGTTGCTCAGTCTACTGCAAGACCTATTCAGCGTATCAACAGGTTCGCTAGGCACTATTGACCCTACCGTTTTGTTTCCTAGCCTAGCCTTAGCCCCCATCGCGGAAGAAATCGGGTTCAGAATCAGCGTATTGGGACTAGTCGCCTCAGTCTTGGTTGCCGTCAAATTTGGACACAATATTGCCCATGCAACGAAGGTCACGAATCTAGACGAACTTGCAACCTTCTTTTCCGCTTTCATCTCGCCCGGCTATGCCAAGGAGAGAGTTGGGCTTCCCAGCATACGAACTAGTGGCTTGAAGGGTATCTCGATATCGGAATGGATCTTTCTCTTTCTCACAGCAATTGTCTTCGGAGCCTACCACGTCTTCGGAGGAGCAGGGTGGGGACCAGGAAAATTTCTGACTGCAGCTCTTACAGGATTTGCTTTGGGACTCGTCTATTTAGCCTACGGCGCATATGCGGATATTCTGCTGCACTGGTTCTTTGACCTGAACTTCTACGCCTTCAGTGTTTATCCGTCGTTCAACGGAGTTTTCGCCATTTTCGGGGATCTCGCCACATTAGGAGCCGTGGCGCTCGGGGTCTGGGGAATAATCGTGGGAATTTACTGGTACGCGAACCGAAAACCTTCACCAATCATTTACCCTACAATCTGACCCTTGAAAGATTCCTCATAGACAGTGCCATACGTTTGATCGTCGTCAAATTCAGCACTGAGAACTAATCTCTATTGATCCGTCGAGGACGACCCTGGGCTCGATGGCCAGAGTTTCTCTCCGGAGGAGTCTACTACTTATAAACCGCCACTGCAGTATTCAGTAAGGAAAAGGAGCTTGTGTCACCGCCAAGTCGAATAGAAGCCAAGTTGAGCCACTCGTCGACTCCTGATTCCAAATCGAATTCTCAAAACCAAGCCGATTCTAATTCGGCCTTCTCGCTGCCCAAAATATACGATCCATCCGTTGAAGAGCCTAGATGGCAGGATTTCTGGCGCAGGCACGACTTATACAAGTTCGACAGTGTCGACAGCAGCAAACCCACCTACAGCATTGACACCCCCCCTCCCTACCCTAGTGGAGATTTTCATGTTGGAAACGCTCTCAACTGGAGCTACATCGATTTCGTGGCCCGTTACCAACGGATGAAGGGCTACAATGTGCATTTCCCACAAGGCTGGGACTGCCACGGATTACCAACAGAGGTAAGGGCCGAGCAGACCTTCAAGATCAGGAAGAACGATCTCCCCCCTTCCCAGTTCATCGAGATCTGTCGAAAGCTCTCCGAGGAATACATCCAAAGAATGAAGGAGGCAATCATGAGACTCGGAACATCCTGCGACTGGAAGCTGGAATACAGAACTATGGACCCTGAATACTACAAGTTAACTCAACTCTCATTCGTAATGCTCTACAAGTCTGGTTACATGTACAGGGGGGAGCACCCTGTGAACTGGTGCCCCAGGGACGAGACTGCGATAGCCGAAGCCGAGGTAGTCCACATCGAACGACAGGGGTTGCTATACTATATGAAATTCGGTAATGACGACAACTCACTCGAAATAGCCTCTACGCGACCTGAGCTTCTAGGAGCATGTGTGGCAATTGCCGTTCATCCAGAAGACACCCGCTATTCAAAGCGAGTGGGAAGGTCGACCATAGTCCCGGTCTTTGGACAGAAGATTCCGGTCATTGCAGACGAAGAAGTCGATCCCACGTTCGGAACCGGAGCAGTGATGGTGTGCACATTCGGAGACAAAATGGATGTCAAATGGCAGAAGAAACACGGCCTACCTGTAATCAAAGAGATCACGGAAAACGGCCGAATCGACACCTCGGACCCACGCTTCAAGGGACTCAAGATCGAAGAGGCTAGAAGGAAAGTTGTCGAAGAACTGAAGAAAGCGGGAAGAATCCTTCGCGAAGAGCCCGTAAAACAGAACATTGGAACATGCTGGCGCTGCAATACGCCGGTGGAGATCATTTCTCGGCCCCAGTGGTTCATGAAGACCAAGCAGATGACGGACGAAGTAACCGCTTCTGCTGACCAGCTCCGATGGGTCCCTCCATTCTCCAAGAAGCGTCTGATCGACTGGACCCAGTCCTTGGACTGGGATTGGGTTGTATCCAGACAGCGAATCTTTGGCACACCGATACCAGTATGGTACTGCAAAAAGTGTGGCGAAACACTAGTCGCGGATGAAAACCATCTCCCATCCGACCCAAGAAGAGACCCTCCTCCTCGAGAAAAGTGCCCCAAGTGCAGGTCTAGCGATTTGAAGGGAGACACCGATGTGTTTGACACTTGGATGGACTCTTCGATAAGTGCAGCCGTCCACGCGGGATGGCCCTCCGACAAGGCTCTATTTGTGAAACTATTCCCGGCGGATCTCCAGCCTAACGGACTCGACATTGTACGAACCTGGGACTACTATCTCCTCGTTCGAAGCCTCGCAATCTTCCACAAAGCACCGTACAAGACGCTTCTGATCAATGGGATGGTCAGAGGAACCGACGGGAGGATGATGCACAAGTCCTATGGAAACTTCGTCGAGACAGGAGAAGTCATCAAGAAATTGGGAGCAGACGCGTTTAGACAATGGGCCGCGTCGGGAGGTGCTACAGGATACGATATACCGTTTAGGTGGAATGAGGCCGAGCATGGGAAGAAATTCCTAACCAAGCTGTGGAATATAGCCAGGTTCATAACTCAAGATTCTACAACAGGGGCAAACGCACCTAAGCTTACCCAACCGTCGACCATAGACCGCTGGCTACTAGGATCACTCCAAGAACTGATCACAACCGTAACCAATGCTTTCGACAACTTTCAGTTCAACACGGCTATCGAAGCTGTCAGAGATTTCACCTGGCACTCCCTCGCAGACGATTATTTGGAAGCGGTGAAGTACAGGCTCCAACCAGACAGCAACCCTACTGATTCAAGAAATGCCCGATTCTGCCTCACGCAATCCTTGCTCGTCATATGCAAACTCCTAGCACCCATCTGTCCCCACATCACAGAAGCCATCTACCAGGAAATGCAAGGAATCCGAGAAAGCAGAAGCATACACTCTGACGGATGGCCAGAACCAGACAAGAGTTTCCAAGACAACGTCCAAATGCAGGAAGGAAAACTGCTCGTTGAAGCGATTGCCACGGCTCGCCGAAAGAAGTCAGAGAAGGGATTAAGCCTCAAGTCTCCTATCAGAAAGGTAATCATAAAGACCCAACCATCTCACCTAGGTATGTTCGAAGCCAATCAGGAACCGATTCTGAGGACGATCAAGGCGGAATCTCTCGCCGTCGAAGAGACTCCCTCGAGCGAAGAAGGAACTACGGGTCTCACCGTCGAAATTGTGCCATAGGTCAAATCTTTAATATGGAACGACAAAACGGCAGGCACGGGACGGGTCCGAACAAAGTCAGGTCGGTATGGGAGTAATTCTGCTTGCAAACCATGTTTGTAACGTTGCTTTATCGTACTGATGGACCAATCGTTCAACTCGGCTCAATCAAGCAGTCGGACAAATAGAAACATGTCAAACGAGGGAAGAGAAGATCGACCCCGCCGGAGCTACGGGAGGAGAGGAGGAACCTATGGCCGGAGCGGGGGAGGAGGATACGGTAGAGGCAGAGGGGGTGGGGGAGGCTATGGCCGTGGAGGATATGGGGGCGGAGGTGGTGGAGAAAGAAGCTCTGAACGCGATCGGGGTCCCGTACCGGTCGAAGAGGGTCAAGAGGTCGATGTTACAGTTGATTCTGTTGGGCGACGAGGAGATGGAATCGCCCGCTTCAACAACTTCGTAATATTCGTCCCCGGGACCAATGCAGGGGACAAGGTCAAGGTTCGAATCACCAGCGTGAGGAACAATTTCGCGACCGGCGAGGTAGTGAAAGGAGAATAGTGGAATGAAGATTGCAGAACTGAAACCGGGAATGAGAAGGGTCGACGTGAAGGGAAAGATCGTCGATATGGAAACACCCAGGGAAGTGCAGACAAAGTTCGGCCCCGGGCAGGTCGCGTCAGCAACTCTTCAAGACGAATCAGGCACAGTCAAGGTCACGCTCTGGAACGAGAACATTTCCAAGGTCGCAGTGAACGATACCGTTGAGATTCAGAATGGCTACGTTGACTCTTTCAGAGGAGAACTCCAGCTCAACGTAGGCCGTTACGGAAAACTAGCCAAAGTGGAGTAGTTGCAAGACCGTTCAGCCCCTGCAATTCCGGGCTAATCCTTCCTCTGTATTATTTCTGAACAATAACCTCAGCGGTGGGCGTTTCAGGTACAGTACCCAATGTGTACCTTGAAAGCACCGTCTTGCGCTGCTGGTTTTCAACCTGTGCGACAACTTCGATAAATCCCTCCAGCTTCGTCCCGGCTATCTTCTTCCTTAGCAACTGGTCGACCTGGAAGATCCCGGACTCGTTGTACATACTTATCTCGACCACGACCGGTTTCTGTTTGCTCTTCCGTATCTTCACGTCTCGGATCGACATTGCTGAGAGTGCATGAATATCCTTCTTTCCCGCGATGAACGGTATCCTGGCGCGTCCTTCTTTCATGTCCAGGGCGTCAGCGACCCTGACTACTCCGGCCTCGAGAGTCAGCTGAGGAATCTCGGACTCATGAGCATAGATAGTATGGAGAGTCTCCGCAGTGATTATCGCCCGTTCTCTTTCGTCGTAGACCCCTTTCAGCAAGCCTGGCAGGAGCTGGAACGCTAATGGAACACTGAACATGTGATGGTTCTCCCTGTGCGCAACCATTCCTAGGTCGTGTAAGACCGCGCCGAGGAACACGACGACCTCTGCATCATCGTCTGTCATCCTATGGTCAGTGACAATGTTCGGCTTGACTCCCGCTTCGAGCAGGTTTCGGAGTATCTTGAGGGCAATGTTCGAGACTATTGCGAAATGAACGGGCCCGTGATCCGATAGACCTAGTCTCCGCACGGCGTTGACGTTGATGCATTCCCAGAGGCTCTGGAGGTACTCGTCGCCGTTCACGCGATCCAGAATCGATTTCAGCTTGAGATTCGAATTGTACGGTAGATTGATCAGAAAATTCGCACCGTTACGCCATATCCTCTTCGAAGCCGGTTCAAAAATGTTCTCGAACTGAAGAAAACAATCGAAAAATACAGCCAGAAGTAGCCAGGGTCCACGGAATCGTGAAAATACAATGGCGACCAGTCAAGATGTCGATTACGGTGTTCGAGACCACACCGCATGGCTTACGATGAACAGGCCCGGCGTCCTCAACGCTCTGTCAAAGGGAATGTTCAGGGGCCTCGAACTAGCCCTGGCAAGCGCGTCTAGCGACCCGGCCGTTCACAGTATCGTCATCAGAGGTGAAGGGCGAGCATTCTCGGCCGGGCTCGATGTTAAGGAGGTAAGTGGATTCGCTACGCAGAAGGAGGCTAGAGACTTCGTATACCGCTTGGTCAAGCCTTTCTGGGAGCGATTCTTCGAGTGCGAAAAGCCCATCCTCTCACTAGTGGACGGACCCGCCTACGGTGCGGGGGCGGAGATAGCTCTCGCCTCCGACATTGTAATAGCGTCGACCCGATCGACGTTCGCATTCTCCGGGGGGAGGGTGGGAGCTCTCTGCTGTATCTCTGCGGGATTCGGCCAGTTCTCGATGATCGGCAGAAAAGTCGTCGAAATGAATCTGACAGGAGCGGCCATAAGCGCGGAGGAGGCTCGATTGTTCGGCCTCGTAAACTATGTTGAGGATTCTGAAGGGATAGAGAATCGGGTTGCCAAGATCTTGGACGAAATGCGCCACGTTTCACCCACATCCAACGCGAGCTTCAAACGAATACATGGAAGCCTGATCACCGCCCCCATCCTGAATGTGGCCTACAAGGAACTGCTTCGTACGATTACAAGCCCTGACTTCAGGACGGGCGCTACAGCATTCACACGAAAGGAACCTCCCGAATACGACAAGTAGGATTGCGCACGAGATCCTGTTCACGACCGAGCTAACTGCCAGTGAAAGAGTCCTTATATCGTGTTGTCAGCAGTAAGACTGAAGTGGGTTGCAGATATCTCACGCTGAAAACGAATCATTTCTGCATCCCGCAGTTGAACAAACAGAGGTGTTGAGAAACTGAGAGGGAGAAATTGGAAAGGAAGAAACGTCCGATCGGAGATGAAAGTATTGCAGTGCCCCAGATGTCATGAGAACATTCGTTTGGACAAATATTCCGCACACATCGCAACGTGCCCGCAACCCGCCGTAGCCACGAGCACGCCTGCGTAGGTTGTCAATCCACCAGGTGAAACATAATTCGATCCCGCCCACGCATCGTGGCGGGAAGTCGACCCACTTAATCTAGGATTAGTTTTGATAATCTCGCTGGGGCAGACTGGACCTTTCCCTAGAGATCAAATCATCTGTTTAAGAATCGGCCCCGTTACAGCGCCTGTATGCGTCTTCAAGTTCGAAATCAGCCCAGATCGCAATTCCAAACATTCGATTTGACCTCGCAACATTTTCGCGTTAACCTCTACGCTTAAATCACAATCGTCAAAACGTCTGACTGGCCGATTCTGCGCGACAAGCGGGAATCTAAGCCCAGACTAGGTTCATCTGCGGGAGACCCTCTCCAGAAAATGTCGAAAGTAGTTGCTCCTCACGACACAGATCCCGCGAGTACAACGGGAGCCAAGAAATCCGTCTACAATATCTTTTTTCTTCTAACTATTCCTCTTTTGTTATCTTTTCTCGACCCCCCCCGGGGGGTGGTCGTTTCCCCAGAAATCCTTCACACTTTTCTGTCCAGTCGTATGGTTGGCGCCGGGAGTGGGATTCGAACCCACGCGGCCCGTAAGGGCCACAGGCTCTCAAGGCCTGCGCCTCTAGACCCACACTTTGCGGCTAATCCACTCGGCCCACGGGACGCAACTGCCGATTGCGTGATCCCGGCACGGACGACCGCATTCGGGTCAAAGAAAATTCTCCGCTAGAACTCACCTAATAAACGGTTCCCGCGCACTAGCTCACAGGCTGGTCGGAATACGCCAGGGAGAACAGTAGAAGGTTACAGATTTCTGGAGCACACGAGCGACGCGCACATCGAGGCTTGGGGACCAACTCTCGAAGGAGCCTTCGCCCAGGCCGCAGAAGGCTTCTACGAAACAATGTTGAACGTTCGATCTGTCGAACCGAAGACCATGGACCGCCTTCGCGTGGAAGGCCACGACGAGAAGGAACTACTCTACGACTGGCTGGAAGCCTTGTTACTCAAGTTTGACATCGACCGAATGGTCTACTCGGTATTCGATATCACTCGAATCTCGAAGGAGTCGCAGACGATGAAGCTTGAAGCGAAGGTTCGGGGCGAGAAATATGACCGTCAGAAGCACGGGGCCAAAGCGGAGATAAAGGGGGTAACCTATCATGAGATGCAGATCGAGAGACAGCGTGATAGCGTGACGGTCCGATTCATCCTAGACTTATAGGGAGGACGGCCTCAGCGCTGAAAATCACCGACGGTGCTAGGAGCCAGCCGGACCAACGATACTTATAGCTGAGTCGACACCGCTCCAATTGACCGTTGGATGATGGCCCAAGAAATGAGTTCTGCAAGCAGATCCAGCTCGAATATACCTCTCACGCGGGTAGCTGAAAACATCTGGGAAGTAGCCCCAGACTTTCAGCCAGGAATGAGGGTCCCGGCGAGAATCTACGCCGACGAAGACCTCCTCGCTAAGATGCGTACTGACAGGACCATCCAGCAGTGCGTCAACGTGACCCACCTAGACGGGATCTACAACTATGCAATCACGATGCCGGACGGCCACGAGGGATACGGCTTTCCCATTGGTGGAGTTGCTGCCACAGACTATGATGAGGGACTGATCAGCCCCGGCGGGGTCGGCTATGACATTAACTGCGGAGTTCGATTAATCCGGACAAATCTAACAGAGGAAGATGTCCGTCCTTCGCTGGCGAAACTGGTCGACACGATATTCAACTTCATCCCATCCGGCCTAGGCAGCAGGGGCCAGATCCGGCTCACGCCTATGGAGCTTGACAAGGCTGTCACAGACGGTCTCGACTGGGCCATCGACAAAGGATACGCCTGGCCTGAGGATCCGAGGACCATCGAGGAAGAGGGCTGCATGGAGGCCGCGGACCCGTCGAAAGTATCCAACAACGCAAGGTCGCGAGGAGCACCACAACTGGGAAGCCTCGGGAGCGGAAACCACTTCATCGAGATCGAACGCGCCAACAAGATATTCGACAAGCACACAGCTGAACGCCTGGGCATCCACAGAGAAGGCCAGATCCTCGTCTTGATCCATACGGGAAGCAGAGGATACGGACACCAGACCTGCAGCGACTATCTGAAAGTGATGGAACGTGCCATAGGAAAATACAACGTCCGCCTCCCGGATAGAGAGCTGGCAGCATGCCCCAGCAAGAGCCCCGAAGCAGAAGACTATGTCGCCGCCATGTCAGCAGCCTGCAACTTCGCATGGGTCAATAGACAGATGATCACGCACTGGGCACGTCAGGCATTCGAGAAAGTATTCCAACGAACAGCAGACTCGATGGATATGCGGATAGTCTATGATGTCTGCCACAACGTCGCAAAGGTGGAATCACACAAGATTGATGGCGAGCCAACAAAGGTCATAGTTCACCGGAAGGGTGCAACCCGTGCCTTCCCGCCCGGACACCCCGATGTCCCTTCTGAATATAGAGACGTTGGACAGCCCGTACTCATCCCGGGAAGCATGGGGACAAGCAGCTGGGTTCTAGTCGGCACGCCCAAGGCTATGGAGCTAAGCTTTGGAACAACCGCTCACGGTGCAGGCAGATTCATGAGTCGATCAGCTGCAAAACGCAAATGGCGTGGGGCGGATTTGAAGAGATCGCTTGAAAGCCGTGGGATCGTGATCAGGGCCGCGAGTATGGAGGTGGTCGCGGAGGAAGCGCCCGAGGCTTACAAGGATGTGGACAGAGTCGCCGAGGTTAGCCACCAGTTGGGCATAGGAAGGAAAGTTGTCCGGATGACTCCGATCGGAGTGGCAAAAGGATAGTTACTGTCTCCCCCTCCGACTCGCCAATCTACTCTTGTACTCTTCAATGAGTTCCGTCGGCGTAGGATCAATCTCCTTCAGGATCGCAAGGTATACTGAGACATAGTCAAGGAAGAAGATGGGGAACAGCAGGCGGGCGAGCCGTCCCCGACCTGGCAATCGCACATCCATAGGGTGAGCCTTCGCAACGGAAGATATGGTTGACTTGAAGGCTTCCACTATCGAATGCTCGAAGGCCGACTCGTCGCGGTCACGGATAATGACTGGAACCATACTACGAGTTGAACCGCGCCAAGCTTCGATCCCGTTGTGACACGCTTCTGGCAGAATATCGTACTTTGCCAGCTCCTTGCTGTTCTCGGCGAGCTGATTCTTGAATCGACGAGCGACCGACGACATTCTCTGCAACGAGTATAGCACGATAAAGTGATAGAGAAGGTTGGTCGCTAATCGCTTGGCAGGGTTCCTTTTCAAAGGCGTCTGAGCCCTAAACTGTCTCCTAAGGCCAGTTAGTTCTCCACTTACCTCGGACATTTCGCGGACGGCTGATCGGACTAGGCCTAGATTTTCAAGAATGGAAGCGGCCGCAACAATCAGTTGACCTAGCGCCGCCCTCGGAGCAATGGCTGGTTCCACCTCTAGGAAGGGCGCACCGAGCTGGGAACACAGGTCCGAGAGCTTCCCGCCCGTTCCGACTCCAATCACATGGGCTCGCCGACTATTCGCCGCTCGAAACGCCTTCAACGTCTCCGAGGTATTACCAGAGTAGCTGATTCCAACAAACAACGTTCCATGATTCACAAAGCCAGGCAGACCCGGCTCCCGATGAACAAGAGCGGGAATCTTGAGCTCGTCGCGGAGCCAGTCCAGAACCACATCTCCTGCGCTTGCCGATCCCCCCATTCCCATCAAGACCAGACTACGAATTCCGGATCGACCGCCCCTCAACTCTCCAACCATTTCGTCTGTTCGACGCTTGAAAGCATCTGGAAAATGATTAACGGCGCCAATCATGTCAGACCGATCGATTTTGGCGACAAGGTCCAAGTTGTCGAGGTCAATCTTCATCTTGAAAGAGCCCGGTGCTGTCAAGGACGATGCTTAATCTGCCGCTAAGTATCTTATGCCGCAGGCCACTCCAGACATCCCATGCTGGAGCCTCCAAGAAGACCACAACGACTCTCCGTAGCACTCCCCGCCTCGTTTACAAGAGATATCCCACACCTACGGGAAAAAACCGGCCGAGTGGGGATTATTGCCAGGGCATTGGCGATCTTCCGGGTCGACGAAGTAGTCGTCTACAATGACGGCAAGGACAGAATCTCGAAACAGGAGGGTCGACTCTTCGAGAAACTACTCGTCTACCAAGAGACTCCCCAATACATGCGAAGAGAACTGTTCACCCGGGATCCAGACCTCCAGTTTGCAGGCACCCTTCCACCTCTACGGCTGCCCAGCCACCCGGGAATCGAAACACCTCGAATAGGCCTCGTCCGAGAAGCCTCAGTGATCGAGACTGGAGCATCATCCGTAGTCAACGCAGGTTTCAAATCGCCGATGAGAGTGGCTTCGAGGTTGAAACTCCATGAAAGAGTCACCGTCCGGCTCACCCGCACCGAGCCTCACCTCCAAGGAGAACTCGTCGATGCGAGCCGGTTACCTATATATTGGAGTTTCAGAGTCACAAACACAGATTCCACACTAGGCGGGCTCATAAGAAAGGAACGACGCGACTTGACAATCTCCACATCTCGTAGCGGGAGGACCATACGCGAAGCTATGCAAGACGTGAGCGTCCGCTGGAGATCTTCACAGCGACCAATCGTCCTGTTCGGATCCCCCGATCAGGGGGTCCCTCAGATTCTCAGGAGTGGCGGCTTCGATGTTGGGGAGGAGTGCGACTTCAACCTCAACACGATTCCCGACCAAGGAGTAGAAACCGTTCGGACAGAAGAGGCGCTAATAGCGACACTGTCGGTGCTGAATCTCTTGGGGGAGAGCTAGATGGGACACAGGAAGTATAGCGCTCCCAGAAGAGGATCGCTCGCATATCTTCCACGCGGACGCGCCAGCCACTGGGCCCCTAGGATCCGCTATTGGCCGGAATATGAAGGTCCGACTCGTCTCCTCGGCTTCGCCGGCTTCAAGGCAGGAACGACTCACGTTACGATCGTAGATAACCGTCAAGGATCGCTCAACTACGGCAAAGAAGTGACGTTCCCAGTTACCGTCATTGAGACGCCCCCACTCAAAGTTGCGGCGCTGCGATTCTACGCGGCCTCGAACGCTGGGCTCCGCACGCTTGGAGAAGTCTGGTCGAACGACCAAGACAAGGATCTCCATCGGATAATCAAGACGCCTGAAAAGTTTGACGATTCTAAAGGTTGGGAGAAACTGGAGGCTTCCAAAGATAAACTCGCAGAAGTCCGAGCCGTAGTCGCCAGCAGACCCCGAACCACGACGATCGGCAGGAAGACTCCGGATCTCTTTGAGGTTAAGATCGATGGAGGAACGGTACAGGATCAACTGGAGTTTGGCAAGAAGATTCTGGGAAAGGACCTGAAGATCTCCGAGGTCTTCAAGGAGGGAGGCGACGTAGACGTTATCTCGATCACAAAAGGCAAAGGAATCCAGGGGCCGGTCAAGAGATGGGGGATAAAGAAGCTCAAACACAAATCGAGAAAGACGGTTAGGGGAGTCGGATCGATTGGCCCGTGGCATCCTCACTACGTAATGTACTCTGTTCCAAGAGCCGGCCAGATGGGCTTCGCTCAGAGAACCGAGTACAACAAGGAGATTCTGAAGATGGGCGACAATGGGGCTGACGTGACCCCGAAAGGAGGATTTCTCCGGTATGGACCGGTCAAGACGCAGTACACGGTGCTGCGAGGAACGATCCCGGGACCCGCTAGGCGACTCGTAGCGCTACGATATCCCGCACGAGGAACTCCGGTCAGAGACCCGCCCAAGCTCGAACAGCTGAACCTCTCGTCGAAGCAGGGAGTCTGATCGAGATTGTCAGACCACCCGGCTCGAGCCGCACAAGTGTTGGACATTGAGGGCAAGCCGACAGGCGAAATCCCACTCCCGACCGTCTTCGAAACACGTCTTAGGCTCGACATTATCCAGAAAGCCTCCATCGCCCAACAGTCCCACCGCTTTCAGCCTCAAGGCCGGAATCTCATGGCCGGCAAACGCACCACGGCGGAGGGATTCGGAGTCGGCCGCGGAATCTCGAGGGTTCCACGAATAGGAGGGCATGGACCACTATCGGGCACTGCCGCGTTTGCCCCCGGTACGGTGGGGGGCAGAATGGCTTTTCCGCCAGTGACAGCAAAGAAGATTGTTAAACAGATTAACAGGAAAGAGAGGAGATTGGCTCTGAGATCAGCGATTGCGGCGACCGCATCTGACGAGATTGTGCGACAACGGGGACACAAGTTCGACGAGCAAAGACGACTTCCCCTAGTCGTCAATGACGAAGTCGAAAAACTCTCAAAATCATCCCAGGCTAAACACTTCCTATCAGCGGTTGGGGTGTGGGATGATGTTCTCAGAGTGAGGAGAAGCAAGAGGATAAAGTCGGGCCGCCGAGTCCACGCCGTCGGACCCTTGATAGTCGTAGGAGACGATAAGACCGCCCGGAAGGCTCTCAGAAACTTCGAGGGTGTAAGCGTAATCAGAGCAGACGAGCTGAGCGTGGAGTCGCTGGCTCCTGGTACACATCCAGGCCGACTGACAATATGGAGCGAATCCGCGGTCAAGAAGATTGCGGAGAAGGGTGAGTAAGATGGCGAAGCTGGAGCCCGAACTGGTTGTCATCTATCCGATGATGTCAGAGGATACGGTCAAGCTCATCGAGGGAGAGAACAAGGTCACTTTCATCGTCAACAACAAAGCAACCAAGCATGACGTAAAGCGGGCTGTAGAGAAATTGTACGAAGTCAAAGTATCTCGAGTGTTCACTCTGACGACACCGGAGGGAAGAAAGAAGGCCTACGTCAAGCTCAGCCCAGAATCGAAAGCCTCAGATCTGGCAGTGAAACTGGGCCTCCTCTAGGAGAGATGGTATAGTATGGGCAAGAATATTCTTGTGCAGAGACGGGGAAGGGGCTACTTCCCCTTCAGGGCCCCCACTCATCGCAGGCTCCATCCCGTCGGCTACAACTCTGTAAACGGGCACTCCACCGGCTGGGTCAGAGACCTGGTTCACGAAGTCGCACGCGGAGCACCTCTAGCACGGCTCGCGGTAGGCGGCAGCGAGGACGTCTATCTTCCAGCGCCCGAGGGCTTGTTTGTTGGACAGAAGATCGAGATTGGGAGCGAAGTACCCGCCGAGACCGGAAATATCAAGTCACTGGGAAAGATTCCGGAGGGGACGATGATCTGCAACATTGAACTACGGCCAGGCGACGGGGGTACGCTGGCTCGATCCTCTGGCACTTTCGCCATGGTTGTCTCTCACACGGCGGCCGGAACAGAGCTTCGCATGCCTTCCGGTCGGACACTGCATCTCAACGACAAGTGCCGTGCGGTAATTGGAGTAGTTGCGGGAGCGGGGCGAACTGAGAAGCCTTTCCTCAAGGCGGGTCCCAAATGGTTCTTGCAAAAGTCTCGCGGTCGCAAATGGCCTGTTGTCAAGGGTCAGGCAATGATAGCAGCCTCCCATCCCCACGGAGGCGGGAGACACAAACACGCAGGCAAACCAACTACAGTTGGCCGCTGGACCTCCCCAGGGAGGAAGGTGGGGAACATTGCCGCCCGCCAGACGGGCCGCGCGAAGCGTCGATCCGCACGATAGGCTCGGGAACAGTCTTATTACGTGGAGCTCTAGGAAAGAACTAGGAAGCCTGGGAGAGGGTTATGCCTAGACAGTTCACATATCGCGGCCACTCAGTGGATGAGCTGCGCTCCATGTCGATGGACGAATTCATAAAGCTCCTCCCGTCCCGACAACGCAGATCCCTCGTTAAGGGTCTGACGAATGATCAGCGGACACTGATGGAGCATATACGACGCGCCAAGAAGGAGAACGGTGGAAAGCCGGCTGCTGTAAAGACGCACTGCCGAGATATGATAGTCATTCCAGAGATGCTCGGGCTAACGCTGCAGCTCCACTCTGGCAAGGAGTATGTCGCGATCGATATCAAGCCCGAGATGGTAGGACACTACATCGGAGAATTCGCTATTACGAACCAGAAAGTTGTCCACGGGACTCCTGGAATCGGCGCGTCTCGGTCAAGCATGTATGTGCCCCTCAAGTAGGACGATAGTCTTTCCGGACGAGTTGAGCTGAAGCTCTCAGATAGCGTAGGCTGGCCCCAGAGAGCATCGTTCGTCGAACAGTTATTACGATGCCGGGGTGGTCATCCTTCCTGGGCGAGCGTGAGACGCCCGCCTCGAGAGAGCCGGGCTGAGAGAAGACGATGGATCTTCACTGTGAGGCTTGGGTGTTAGTGTCGCGGGCGACAAGGATGCCTACCGTGAGGTAGGGGTCCAATGCGAAACTCGCCCACCCTGGTGTCCGGCTATCCCTCTCTTGCTACAGGCTTTTAGCCGAGCGTGAGCGGGCAACTGGTAGGAGGCCAGAATGGACCCGGACGAGCGAGTGCAACTAGCGGCTAGGGGGACGGTCGAGATCATTCAGAGAGGGGAACTGGAACGGCTCTTGGTGGAGAATGAGAGACCCCGGGCTTACTGGGGTTTTGAGTGCTCCGGAATGCGGGCGATAGCCTGCACGGAATGATGCACGTCGGCCAAGGGCTCGTCTGCGGCGACAAGATACAGGATCTGATAAGGGCAGGATTCCAGTTTACGATCTTCCTAGCAGACTATCACTCGATGATCAACAACAAGTACGGGGGGGACCTGCAGAAGATCAGGACGACGGGCGAATACTTCCAGCACTGCTTCACGGCTCTAGGCGTTCCTAGGGAGAAGGTCGAATACATCTGGGCATCAGATCTGGCCGACACTAAGGAGTACTGGGAGCGCGTCCTCCGAGTCGCCCGAACCGTCTCGACTCAGCGGGTGCTGAGAGCAATCCCGATAATGGGACGCGACATGAAATCAAAGGATACGGATGCAGCGGCGATCTTCTACCCGTGCATGCAGGCAGCCGACATATTCGAGATGCGACTGGACGTGGCGTGTGCTGGGATAGACCAGCGGAAAGCCCACATACTCGCACGCGAAGCAGGTGAGAGGCTCAACTGGGGTAAACCGGTTAGCCTGCATACGCCGATTCTCATGGGACTCCACGGGGTCCCGGACACGGCCGCAGGAAGCTACGACGAAGACCCAAAACTCAACCGGGTGATAGCCGCCAAAATGTCCAAGAGCAAGCCAGAAGACAACATACTCATTCACGACGAGCCCGAAGTAGTGGAGCAGAAGATCGGGCGCGCCTTCTGCCCAGCGGGCGTCGTAGAAGGGAATCCAATCCTGGAATACTTCCGTATACTAGTATTCCGAGGCAACGGAGGAATCCAGCTGGAGCGGGATCCGAAGTATGGAGGAAAAGTGGAAGTCGAGACATATCAACAACTCGAAGAAGCTTTCGCGGCTGGCAAGATCCATCCAAAGGATCTGAAGAGTAACATTTCCAGAATACTCTCCGAAAAGCTCGCCCCCGTGAGAGAATATTTCAGAAAGCATCCGAAGCCGCTTGCAGAGATGCGTAGTCTAGGAGCAGGCTGAGTAGGATGGCGGGACTCTCCCCCTACAGGGATCCGGCTCGTGTACGAAACCCTCGGGCCGAATACTACGCTTGGAAGATGGAAGAAACAGAGAGGCTCTTTGACGAGTTGCGGACACTGTCGGAATCGGGAGTCCCGGTTATTGTCGAAGGGCGGAGAGATGAGGCGGCGCTCCGGAAGCTTGGGGTCAGAGGGAGAATATACTGTCTAAAGGCGAGAGGAGAATCTAGGCACGACTTCCTAGAGAGGCTCAACGGATCATCGGAGGCGATCCTGCTTACTGATTTTGACCGAGAGGGCAAGAAGCTCGAGACATGGCTCTACAAGGAACTCTCGCAGATGGGGGTGAAGAGTGATTTGAGGCTCTGGAGCAGGATGCGTTCGCTCGCGCGGACGGAGGTTCGCTCTGTCGAAGAGCTTCCCAGTTTTGTTCGGGCGCTGGAGCACCGAGCAATCGGGATACGCCCTCTAGTAGCTAGGCTTCCGCGAAAATAGCAATCAGCGCATTCTCTTTGCCAGTTGTATGGCATGGGGTCCTAGCCTTCTTGCTTGTAGCGAGCTGGCTGCATGAGATGATAGGTAGTGTTGTGAGGTTTAGAGAGCCCGCTGTCTGGCGCAGAGTGTTGGTCTGCTGTTCGAGATTTCTATGTCTGTTCCGGGCGACTAGTTTTTGCCGTTTTTCGTGTGGATGGGTTTCGATTGCTTTCCGTTGGTGGTGAAGTAGCTTCGAAGTACTTGTTCGAAGAATATTGAGAGTCCGCCTACTCGGCCGTGGTAGATGCGCTCGACTTCGTGACGTACTAGGTTTTCCGCTTGGTCGCTCAGAGAGATCATTAGCTTTCCCAATTTTTTTCTCCGGGTTGTGTGTCCTTTGAGGAATATGATTCATTCTTATTGACGGGAAGCAATAAATTCGGGGGTAGTCGATCTCCGGATATCCACAGTATCTTGGGAGTAATCGCCGGATATCGCTGGCGTACCAGGTAAGTTTTCAGGCTTAAACTTGTGAATCGAGTATAAATGCGGAGGATTGGGAGCAGTTGGATACCCCTAGTTCTCTACTTTTTGTCAGTATAGAATAGAAAATCCGGCTTTGATCCCGCCCAGATCTCCTGGGCTTTCTACTCGGACCTACTGGCAACATCAAGCCTTTCATCTGATCGTTCGAAGCAGACGATGAGATCAAGCTAGATCTATTGTCTCTCGACTGGGTCGGTAAGGCTCGCTTCTAAGATAATAAATAGGCTCAAGATTGAGAACGCCGGGACCGAGCTAGAAGAGAAAGTGAGCTTAGCCAACTGGTTCGTATTCGGCCTCACGATCTTGTTTCTGGCCTACTTCGCCTATGCCACTCCAATCATCGTGATGGGAGTGTGGCGTTACAAGAAGCGGGGCTTCGGCGAGGATCCGGGCGAGGACTGGGACCCCCCAAACGTGTCCGTCCTAGTCCCGGTAAAGAACGAGGAGAAGGTAATCGGAAGACTACTAGAATCACTCGTCCGTCTGGAATATCCTAGAGAGAACCTGGAGGTGATCGTTGTCGAGGATGAGTCTATAGACCGGACCTTGGAGATCTGTAGAGGATATTCCCAGAGATATCCATGGATCAAAGTCTTTCACCGCGACTCGAGTCTCGGGAAGGGCGACGCGCTCAACTATGCCTTCCACCAGTCCAAGGGAGAGATAATTGCGACGTTTGATGCGGACGATATTCCCGAGCCGCTGGCAGTCACGAAGGCTCTCAGATACTTCAACAATCCAGAGACTGGAGCGGTGCATGGTTACCACAGGGTCTTGAATCTGCGCGAGAGCGTTGTGTCGAGGCTGGCCGCGTACGAGAATTTCGTGTATCGCCTGTCCAACGATGGAAAGTATGCGTTGAGGCTCTTCGTCACATTCTCCGGGTCTAACACATTCTTTCGGAGGAGCGCGCTGGAAAGGGTTGGACTCTGGGATGCAAAGTCGCTGGTTGAAGACGCGGAGTTGTCTGTAAGATTTGCTAGGGCGCACATCGCAACCAGACTGGCTCCGGTCGAGTGCTGGCAAGAGATGCCTGCCAAGGTCGGCAGCCTGTTCCGTCAGCGGATTCGCTGGTCTGGTGGGAACATGTTGACGGGGATCAAGCACTGGGACGCCTGGAGGTCCATGTCACTGGTGAAGGCGTTGGATATGCAGGTGTTGATGATGAGCCCGATACTGGCGGTGTTGACGTTTGCTGCCTGGCTGATCCTCGGGCTCGGGATAGTGAGGGTGGGACTGCCTCTCGGCACACTACTGCCGCTGTTGTCTGTCATGGTGGTGCTCAACCTCGTCTACGTTGGGAGCCTGCTTGCTGCTGTCTTCTCTTCGGCAAGGAGCGACGTGGTCTCGCATCTAGGCCTAGTCGTGGCGACCTATCCCTACGCTACCCTCGTCTCTCTCGCGAATCTTGCCGCGATGGTCCTGATACTACGAAAGGGGGCGAGGCTCTGGCTGAAGACGGAGAAGACCGGCTATGTGGATGAGCAGCTGCGCCCGTCCGGCTTCTAGCCCGGAAAGATAATTGGTATTTGCTCGAACAT
>Ga0209266_1000483_pt1 | contig 30817 bp, 31 predicted proteins | sample GraSoiAngelo_132_FD_185889 | JGI IMG/M metagenome (GOLD analysis project Ga0209266, IMG submission 185889) | Grasslands soil microbial communities from the Angelo Coastal Reserve, California, USA - 14_0929_02_40cm (SPAdes) (version 2) | ecosystem: Environmental > Terrestrial > Soil > Grasslands ...
AGCTTCGCATTTCGAAGAGTACGCTCTACGCGAAAGTACGGAAGCACGCACTCGACCAGATCCTCCTCGAGGCCAGGCTGCACGGCCGATAGGTCAGGAGCGCGCCCCGCTGGGCGCGGCGTCGCCGGCAAGGAGCTGCCCGTTCATGCCGAGCGGCCCGTGGAACTTGCAGGAGAAGGCGAGCACCCCCGAGGCCGGGAAGGTGACGTCCACCTGCACCTTGCCCTTGGGCGGGATGTCCTTGTCGATGCCGAGCGCGGGAATGCTGATGTTGTGCAGCGTGCTTGCCTCGTTCTCCACGACCAGCGTCAGCTTCTGTCCGGGATTGCCCCGCAGGAAGGTCGGCGAGAAGTAGTAGTCGTCGGCTTCGAGCTCGAGCTTCGATCGGTTCCGCACGTCCTTGGTGCCGTGGTCGGCGTAGGTCACGCCGTCCAACGTGATGGACCTGCTCTTTCCGGAGGGCGCGGCGGCGGCCCGCACCGACGCGGGGGTCGTGGCCGCCGCGCCCGAGACCGGCTGCACGGCGATCTTGCGCGGGGCGTTGCCGACGGCGATCGTGGCCGTCACCGTGCGATTCGCCAAGTCCACGACCGAGACGTCGTTGGAGCCTTCGTTGGTCACGTAGGCCGTGTGGCCGTCGGAGCTGGACGTGCTCCAGTGCGGGGCCTTGCCCACCGCGACGGTGCCGGCCAGCGTGTTGCTCGTGGTATCCAGGATGCCCAGCTCGCCGGGGCCCTGGATCACGGCCAGCGCCCACCGGCCGTCGGGTGTGAAGGGCGTGTAGTGCGGCGAGGTCCCCACGGGAATCTGCGTGACGATCTCGTTGGTGGCCGTGTCGAGCACCTGAATCGCGTTGACGCCGGCGAGCGTAAAGAAGACCCGTCGGCCGTTGGTGGCCGTGTCGAGCACCTGAATCGCGTTGACGCCGGCGAGCGTAAAGAAGACCCGTCGGCCGTCCGGGCTCAGCTCGAGCCCGCGTGGCGTCTTGTCCAGCGGTACCCGCGCCACTTCCTTCCACGTGGCCAGGTTCAGCCGGACGAGCGCCGTGGCGCCCTGCTGCTGGGAGGCCACCCACGCTGTGCGCCCGTCCTGGCTCAGCGTGCCGTTGTGGGGCTGGGCGATAGGCACCTCGCCAATGACGCGATCCGTCGCCGTGTCGATGACCAGCGCGCGGTTCGAGCCCCAGCCCGAGACCAGCACCCGGCTACCGGCGCCCGAGATCGCGAGCCCGTGAGGATTGGCGCCCACGTCGATGCTGGCGACCACGCGGTCCGTGGCGGTGTCGATGACGCTCACCGTGGAGGCGCCGTCACTGCTGACATAGACCTTGCGGCCGTCCGGCGTCACCACGAGCCCGTGCGGTCCCTTCGGGACCGTGATGGTGCTGAGCACCTTGTTCTGGGCCGTGTCGATGACGGCCACCGCATCGTCCTTGAAGAGGCCCACATAGGCCTTGGGCGCTCCCGCGGCCGAGAGAGATCCCGTCCCGACCACCCACCCACCCATCAGGGCCAGTACCCACAACAACGCCGCCACGCGCTTCAGCATCGAGTCACCTCCGTGGAGTATTCGCATGTTTCACTTGTGCCAACGCCTGGATGCGAGATTCGTTCCCGGGTGCGGGCAAAGAGAGATTCGCCGGAACGCTCACCGCTCCTCGTAACGCCTCAGGGGACGAACCGTTCACGCAACCTTTATTTCACGAGTTGGGAACGGCTGACGTATGTGCACGTTGGCACGAGTGAAGAGAGCAGAGGACGGCATCGAGCAGATCAGAAGAAGGAAAGGGAGAGGGAGCAATGCCCGAGCGTGCACTGACATCGATCGCGACCGCAGTACTGTTCGCGGGCCTTCTGAGCGGCTGCGCATCGCAGGGGGGCAGCCTCGGCATGACCGTGCCGCGAGGGACCGACGGCTCGGCTGGCTACGAAATCGGCGGCGCGTCGCCGGCCGACCCACCGCGCGCGGGTCGTCTTGGAGCCATCATCCACACGCCTTCCGCGTTCGACTGCCAAGCCGAACGGGCGAGCGCCGGTGTTTTCGAGCAGCAGTGCGAGAGCAGCACCAGCAGCAACTAAGTTAAGCTGCACGTCCGGATTTGGGCCGGCGTACGATTTTCGCACGCCCGAGTGATGTTCCCGTCGTCCGTCCCGAAGGGCATTCTCGCGCGGGAAAACACACACCTGGACTCCGGCCTTGATGACGTTGGCTGCGGCACGATCGTTGCTGTCCTCGATGACAGGGTAGCGATTGAGACGTAGACGAGAACTCGACGGGAGGGCGTGCAGATGAGCTTTGCGACGACTCTCGACCCGAACCGTAGCGCCGTCATTCCGGGACGGCGTGCAGCGGCGCCGTCCAGCAGACCTAACGTGGGCGCGCCCGATCAGGCCGCCGCCCCGACGAGGGAGGATCGCGACGGTCACCTCGTGGAAGCGCTGCGGCGCTGTGAGCCGGCGGCGGCGGAGCGCGTGGTCGCCACCTACGGCGATCGCGCGTATCGCCTGGCGATCGGCATCACAGGAACCGCGGAGGACGCCGAGGAAGTCGTGCAGGACGCGTTCTGGACCGTGATCCGGAAGATCGACACGTTCAGGGGTGAGTCGGCCTTCGGCTCCTGGCTCTACCGCATCGTCGCCAACGCCGCTTACCAGAAGCTCCGCGGCCGGCGAGACCGACGCAGCGACATCTCGCTCGACGAGGCCCTCCCGTTGTTCCACGAGAACGGCGAGCACGCCGCGCCGATCGCCGACTGGTCGCCGAGCCTGGACGACCAATCCCGCCAGACCGAACTGCGTATGGCGCTGACCGCGGCGATCCACGAGTTGCCGCCGCACTACCGCACCGTCCTCATCTTGCACGATGTCGAAGGTCTCTCGCATATCGAAGCGGCGGAGTCCCTGGGTCTCAGCGTCCCCAACGTGAAGTCACGCGTGCACCGCGCCCGGCTGTTTCTCCGGAAGCGACTGGCCGACGTCCACGGAGACCTGGGAGGCGTTGCAGGGTAATGGCGAGGCGAGCCTGGAGCGTCTTGCGATGACGGTTGTTGCCGATCAGCCTGCCGGAGGGCTGCCCGAGTGCAGGCTCCGACGGGTGACGCAGTACGTCCAGGACAATCTGCACCGAGAGCTTCGCCTCGCGGAGCTCAGCGGCCTGGTGCACATGAGCCCGTACCATTTCGCGCGGCTGTTCAAGCGGAGCACCGGACTGTCCCCGCACCGATTCCTGGTGCGGCGGCGGATCGAGCAGGGGATGGCATTGCTGGCGACTCAGACGCTGCCGATCGCCGAGATCGCACGGTCAGTCGGATTTCGCACTCCAAGTCACTTTACGACGACATTTCGGCGCGTGACCGGCATCACGCCGAGTGTGTATCGCAGCGGTGGACTGATCGAACCGCCGCAGGCGATCAAGGGGCTGGCATACTGACGCTTTCACGTTCTTGCTGAAACGATCGCGCGCATGCATCGCCGCGCTCCGCAAGGCTCTCCCAATCGTATGGACGCGATTCCCCGACTCGTCGTGTATGTCGCTCTCATCATCAGCACGATGGTCGTTCTCGACTGGTTCGAGGCGAGACGATACCGAACCGGCGTCGCCCGTCGACGGAGCCGCGAAGAGCTGAATACGAGAGTCGCAGGGCGATCCAGAGAGCAGACCGAGCCGCCGCATCGACGCCGCACCGCGGCATGAGGCACGGACGCGACGGGCGCGCGACATCGAACCCCCGCACCCAATTTCAGCCGCGGGGCCTCTAATAGATTGGGAGGGACCATGACGAACAGACACGCGAGCCAGGCGGTGGTCGAGCGCGCCCATCCCGTGGCCCTCCAGCGCGTCAGGATGTGCTGAGCGCGCGAACGCGAGCCAGGCGGTGGTCGAGCGCGCCCATCCCGTGGCCCTCCAGCACGTCAGGAAGTGCTGAGCGCGCGATAGCGCGGGTGCGAGCGCCGCACGATGAAGCAGTTCGGGTGGATTCTGGCGGTTCTGGCGGCGTTGGGTGTCTTGCTCGCGGTGCCCATTATGGCCCGCCGGACGCCAGGACCTGACTGCACCAATCGCGTGGTGATCATGAGGGGTCCGCATGGCGCACCAGTCGAATGTGTCTGCATCGGGGGAACGCTCTCCACGTGCTTCGCGCCCGGGCCCTAGCGTCAGGGCGGACGGATTAGGAGAATACGAATGAACCGGCGTGAACTCAGCAAGGCACTCCGAGCGCTGCTCACGGCCTGCGCCCTTACGGGTACGCTTCTTGTTGCGGTCAGCGCGGCGCAGGATATGTCCGTGCGAATTTCCGGGCGAGTGCAGTGGATCGCCGGCGGGACCATGATTGTCGCGTTGGATGACAGCCCGAGCATCAACGTCGACCTGTCACGGGTGGCTCAGGATCAGTACGCAGGTCTCGCGCGGGGCGAGTGGGTGGTCGTGACGGGGATGGTACCGAACGTCAGGGATCGAGTCATCGCCACCGGCATTCAGCGCCGCGCATCCTAGGTCCCAGCACGGGCCCTCTGGACGCGCGAGCCTTGGTCGCGGGTGCGCTGCGCCGGTCCGAGAGTCGAGGGGCCAAACGATGGATCTAGGGCTGCTGGGAAAGACGGCGGTGGTGATTGCGCGAGGACTGGCGGAGACGACGACGGGCACCGGCGTGACGGTGAACTCGGTGCTCGTGGGGCCGACGGCCTCGGAAGGTGTCGCGCAATTCTTCGATGGCCTGGCGAAGCAACAGGGCGTCTCCCCGGCCGAGCTGGAACGGCAGTTCTTCGCGGCCGTGCGACCCACGTCCCTCCTCAAGCGCTTCGAGACGCCGGAGGAGGTGGCGGCCGTCTGATATGCTGCCGCAGCCACCCACGGCGCAGGTCGGTTGCTTGCCGATTCTTGCGGAAACCTCCTGCCACGTGCGCTCTCGGCCGTCGATCCGTCCTCAAAAGAGCTGATGAAGGTCGGGAGCACACAATCGATGCGAAGATGCCCGCGCCGGTCGGTCCTGGCTCAAACGGTGCTGGTCGCGACGATCGGTCTAGGGCTCACAGTGTCTTCGAATCCCGTCGACGCCAGAGCCGCCGGCGACCCGATCTCCCTGTTCACGTTGCTCGCCGATGAGAATGGCGAGAAGGCGCTCGCCGCACCGTCGGTCGAGAGCCCGTTTCGCTTCGACCTTCGTGAAGTCACCAATCATCGCGGTCCGGCTGTGGAGGGGTATCTCTACAACGGCCTTCGCTGGCGGATCGGCAACGTTCGCGTGCGCGTCGAGAGTCTGGACCCGACGGGGCAGGTGAGCGGCGAAGCCTACGGGTGGGCGCTGGGAGATGTTCCAGCTGGCGGCCGGACGTACTTCGTCGTGCCGATAGCGGTGCGCGGCGCAACGTATCATGCCACCGTTGACTCCTTCGACAGGATGTCACGAGAAGACTTCCAGAGCCCATAGCTCGAAAGCCAGCAGCCGGAACCCTCTGGCCTTGTTGGACTCATCGAAACAAACGATGGGAACGGCAACGGGCCTGAGACGTCTTCTCGTTCCGCTGACTGACGGGGCTGACGAGGCAACATTGCAAGGGATCGCCGACGTCGCGCGCGGCGCCGGATCCGTCGTCCGCCTCCTCTACGTCCGACCTCTTCCTTCCGGCGCGGCCTCAGGTCCCACTCTGGCGACGAGCCGGGGAGATGAAGAGAAGCGGCGGCTGGAGGCCGAGAGTTCACGATACTTGGACGTCGTCGCGTCGAGTTTGGGCGACATCCCCGTCGAGCGCGTCATCAGGTTCGGAGATCTGGAGACAGCAGTTCTCAATGAGGCGGCAGCCTGGCGTACCGACCTCGTCGCGCTCAGCGCAGGGGACCGGACGTGGCTGAGTCGGGCGGTCCATTCTGGCACCGCGGCGAAGGCGTTCCGAAAGACCGGGATTCCAGCGCTTCTGTACACGCCACGCGACGTTCGCTAGCTTTCGAACGTATCACGTAATCATGGTCTCTCAGACGCGGCCTGCGGGAAGGAGTAGTCCCACACGGAGACGCGGTAATGGTCGGCGGCCGGGAGATGCGCGATCTCGAAGTACGCGCGCCCGAATCCTCTGACGCCCGCGGGTACCCACGCGATCTGCTGGCCGACGACCGCGCCGGACGCGTCCAGGGCCTGCGCAAGCAGTCGTACGGGCTGGGCCGAGCCCCCGTATTCGTTGGTGATGTAACCGCGAATGTGCTTGCCCCCGCCAGGGGCGCGTCCAGGGCCTGCGCAAGCAGTCGTACGGGCTGGGCAGAGCCCCCGTATTCGTTGGTGATGTAACCGCGAATGTGCTTGCCCCCGCCAGGCTCGGACTCGACCGACCATTCGAGCTTGAACCAGTGCTCCCAGCCCTGCATCAAGGTGGTCGTGGAACCGGACGGGGTCAAGTAGATGCTCGTGGCTCCGCAGGCCGTCGTGGCGACGGCCGTCAGTGCGAGCAGTGCGGCTGAGAGGATCGATCCGGCCTTGGTGGTCATGGTGCTTGTCTCTCGTTGACCGGTGGTCGGGCACCGGCGGGGAAATTGATGGTGTCGCCGTTCGGGGTTCGACCGACCAGCGGCGGCGTGTACACCTCGTGGTCGGAAAGCCTGCGCTCCCAGTGCCCGGGCACCAAAACAGGTCCGTCGGTCCCCGGGACTTGAACGTAACGATCCGGTACCCACGTCGCCTCAGGCGTCGGCACCGTCGGTGACGGCGCCTGCGGCACCGCGCGCGTCGTCGCGTCGTGGAGGCGGTCGAAGATCGCGCCCCCCGGCGTCGTGCCGCCCGGCGGTGACTTCATCTGGCTCCACGCGACCTGAGGCACGGCGACATTCAAGATCACCGCGACGCCGAGTAGCACCCTTCGCAACCGCATGACCGCGCGCCCCCTTTCGAGTCTGAGACCCTTCTGTCACCTCTTGGGATGACGGCGGCGTGCCCATGGGATGCAGCGACGCGCGGATGAGAAGATCTTCATCTACCAGCTCCTCCAACCCCAGAAGAACGGATCGTAATAGCCATAATGGCCGTAGTACGGCCACGGTGCGTAGGCCCACCGAGCGTCGTGAAGCTCCTGCTCGGACTTCACAATGGACTCCAGACTCGCGGCGATGAAGTGGCGCGACTGCGGCGACAGGGGGTGCTCCGTGCGCATCAGCTGGAGCGCGTCGTCGACCTGTCTGGTCACTCGCGCGCTGTGAGTCAGGCCACCGAACGTGCGGAGGTGCTCCGCGGCGGCCCCTTCGTCGCCTCGCTCGAGATGACTGAGGCCGAGATAGAGCTGGGCATCCGCCCGGTTCGGGTCCTGGCTCACCGCTTCGCTGAGGTGCGTCGCCGCCTCGCCGTAGCCCCCCTGCGCGTAGCGCGCGATCCCCAACCCCACGAGGGCATCCGTCCGTTCCGGGTGTTCCGTGAGGGCCGTCTCGAACTTGCTCGCCGCCTCGGAGTAGCGGCCCTCCCGTAATGCGGCCTGTCCCAGCCCCACCGTCGTGGCGCAGCCGCTGATCGCGAAGGCGAGCGCGGCGAGCAGCACCGGGTAACACCGGTGCACGGTCATCGTGAGTCGGTTCTCGTTCCTTTCGTCAACCATATCCATGGTCCCTCCCCTCGTCACAGCCGAAGGTCTGACACGGAACGCTCAGTCCGATTCCTCACACGTCTTTTGATGACCGTCGCCCGGTCCGGGTTGCGCACCGCGTGCGCCCAGGGGGGAGGCCGTCGCTCAGAACGTGTACTGAATCGCCGCATACAAGAAGTCGCTCTCCTTGTGCGGGCCCGTCTCGCGGATGAACTCGCCGGTGAAGAAGCGGCTGTAACCCGCATAGCCGAGGATGTGACGGGTAAAGGTGTAATTGGCGAGAAGGTCGATCTCCGCGCCGACGTAGCGGGCGGTGGTCGCGGTCCCCGGCCGGAGCACCGCGCCGCTCTTGTTGTACAGCGCGTCACGATCGGAATCCCGCCAGAAGAAGTAGTGCTGGAGGGACAGTGTGAGGTTGTGAACGGGGGTCATCGTCAGTCCTGCGTTAGGACTGATGATGTTCTGCCGCCCGATGTAGTCGATGTACCCAAGGAACGAGTGGGCGTTCGGGAAGAGCTGGTTGAAGGTGCCGACGTCTCCGCCGGGCTTCTTGTCTCCGCTCGCATAGTCGAATTCGAGGTAGACGCGGGGTGACAGCCGCGGGACCGGCAGGGAGTAGCCGACGACCGCGGTCGCCATCGACGCCGCGATGTCGCCCCGGCCCACCGTTCCGAACTGCGACGCCCCCTCGACCTCGAAGTCCAGGCCGGTGGCGCCGACCTTGCCCCACACGCGTCCGCCAAGGGTCTGTCGCTCCTCCCGTCCGGCGGTGGCGTTGAAGCTGACTCTGGCGTTGTTGACACCCAGCCAGTAGAGATCCAGATTCACCGGCAGGACATGAAGAGGCCCGGTGCTATAGACGCCGAACAGCTTCTGGTCCGACGTTGACTCGTTGAAGCGGTACTTGTCGACGACCACGACCTGGGTCCAGACAGGGGTGATGGTCCAGTCGGCTATCCGAACGATCGCTTCACCGCCATCGAAGGTACGAGGGACCTGTGTGAAGTCGCCCGGCCCGACCAGCCGCTGGGACCCGAAGATCAGCTCCTGCCGGCCACCGCGCAGCGTCGCGCTCGCCTGCTCGCCGAACGGAATCACGATGTCAGCGAAGCCGTTCAGGAGGTCGAACTCGTCGACGAACGCCGTTGTCCTGCCTCCCTGGAGCTCTCGGTCCAGCGCGAACGAGCTCTTCCCCTCGGCGAACATGCGGAAGTATGGCGTCACATGGAGGTCGGCGGTGAGCCGGAACCGGGAGAGGAGATACGCATCGGACTGCTTGGGCTCCGAGGCGCCGAACTGAAACTGTCTGAAGTACTCTGCGCGCTCGCGGGCCTGTCCACCAAGAGTGAACCACACGGACCCGTCCTCCGTCAGCGGGATGAACTTCAGACGGTCCCAGAAGTCATCGGTCTTGCCCAGGTCGACGCCCCTCAGCGCCGACCAGTCCTCGTTGAACCGTCCGGCCGATCCGATCTGATATGCGGGTCGGTTCGGCTCGCTCGCAGTCTGGCCGGCTTGCGCCCATACCGGAACCACGTTCTGAACGAGGGACAGGGATTGGAGCGCCACGCCTCCGATGATGGCCAGGCAGAGACGACGCGTGGGGTGAGTCGGTAAGACGAAAGCCATGCCAGCCCTCCAGCGGTCGGAGCAGTTGAGGATCTGGCCGTTAGGACGTCGTTCGGAGAGCGGCGGTTACACCGAGGCGCCTCTTTTTGGCGGCAGAGTCTGCCGCCGCTTGAAGACGTAGAGGAGATAGCTGAATGCGGGGAAGAGTACCACCGCTCCGACAGCCAGGGCGGACCGCAGAGCATAGAGGGTGGACGGAACAGTCGCCGTGTTCGTCAACGTGAGGTCGGGGGCCACGACATGGGGATACTGCGCCAACCCCCAGCCGACCAGGATGCACGTCACCTGGCCAACCGCAGCCACCCGAGCCCACTGGAAGCGTCGAGCCCACAAGGCCGCGAGCGCTCCGACCGCGCATACGCTGGTGACGGCGAGGAGGAGCGGCGCCCACCAGCTCGTCAGCCTCGCGAAGATCTGCGGTGCCCAAGGTCGTGCAAGAAGAAATGTCAACGCTGCCACTGGCGCCAGGAACAGGCCGGAGGCGAGCGCCCGCTTGCGAAAGTCCTCCTGGAGGTCCGGCTCGCCCTCGGTGTCCACCGTCAGGTAGGTGGCTGCCAGGAACGCGAAGAGCCCCTGGGCGAAGAGACCACAGGCGACGGCGAACGGGCCCGTCCAGCCGGCGAGGAAGCCGCTCGACACGCGCCCACCGGCCACGCGGATCTCGCCAGAGGCCAGGGCGCCGAGGCACAGCCCCAGGAGGAACGGCGTGAAGAAGCTCGCCGCGCCGAAGAGCGTGCTCCAGCGTCGGTGCACCGCATCGTCACGGACGTCGTACCTCCGGAAGACAAAGGCCGAACCGCGCAGCACGATCCCGACGAGGATCGCCGTCATGGGGATATGCAGCGCCGTCATGATGACGGCGAAGGCGGTCGGGAAGCCCGTGAAGAGGACCACGATCACGAGGATGAGCCAGACGTGATTGGCCTCCCAGATCGGTCCGATCGCGTGCTCGATGGCCTCGCGCTGACGCTGCGCTCTGGGGCCCAAGGCCAGCAGGTCCCACATGCCGCCGCCATAGTCGGCGCCACCCGAAAGGGCGTAGAGCACGAGCGCCACCAGGATGGCGGCCCCGAGCGTGAGCTCAACCGCCACGCGACGCTCCCGGGGCCGCTCCCGAGCGACCTGGCGCGTTCGGGTGAGTCTCGAGGAACTGCCGGCGAAGCACGTACACGAGGATGACGGACAGAAAGACGTAGACGGCGGTGAAGGTGACGAAGGGCACGACCAGTCCGGACATCGGGGTGACCGCGTCCGCCGTGCGCATCACGCCGTAGATGATCCACGGCTGGCGGCCGACCTCGGTGACGAACCACCCCGCCTCGATCGCGATGAGACCCAGAGGACCAGCGACGACCAGCGCGCGCAGGAACCTCGGATCGTCGGGCAACCCCCGCCGCCACCAGAGCCACGCGCCCCAGGCTGCCAAGCCGAGCATGGCGAACCCGGCGCCCACCATCAGGTCAAAGGCCCAGTGGACGATGCGCGTATTGGGCCATTCGTCCCGAGGGATGTCCTCGAGGCCGCGAACCGGCGCGGTCGGATCGCCGTGGGCCAGCAGGCTCAAGCCGCGGGGGATCCGGAGCGCGTACCGGGTCGTCATGGCGGCGTCGTCCGGGAGCCCGCCGATGGTGAGGGGCGCCCCGCGTTGCGTCCGGTAGTGGCCCTCCATCGCGGCGAACTTGGCCGGCTGCCGCTCGGCGACCATCCGGGCGATCATGTCTCCACTGACGATCTGAAACGGGATCCCGACGGCCGCGACGGCGAGCGCGATGCCGAACGCCCGCCGATGGAACACGTTCCGTCGGTCCCGCAGCAGAAAGAATGCGTGTACGGCGGCGACGATGAAGCCGGTGGCAACGTAGGCGGCGAGCGTCATGTGGATGACCTGCTGCAGGCTGGCCGGGTTCAGCATGGCGGCGATCGGGTCTATGCTCGTGACGCGGCCGTCGGTCACCTCGAACCCGGTTGGCGCGTTCATCCAGGCGTTGACCGTGACGACGAAAACGCCGGAGAGCATGCCACTCCCGGCGACGATGATCCCCGAGATCCAATGCATCAAGGGCGGAGTACGGTCCCATCCGTAGAGATAGATCCCGAGGAAGATCGCCTCGGTGAAGAACGCGAATCCCTCGAGCGAAAACGGCATGCCGATGATCCCGCCTGCGTACTCCATGAACCGCGGCCACAGGAGCCCCAGCTCGAAGGAGAGCACAGTGCCGGAGACGGCGCCCACGGCGAAGAGGATGGCGGTGCCCCTCGCCCAGCGCTTGGCGAGGTCGAGGTAAATCGCCTCCCCGCGACGGAGATAGAGGCCCTCGGCGATGGCCATCAGGAGCGGCATGCCGATCCCGATCGCCGCGAAGACGATGTGGAACGCCAGCGACAGCGCCATCTGGGAGCGCGCGAAGAAGAAGTCAGTCACGGCCGCGCCTCCGCGCCGTCGGCGACAACTCGAGGAGAGTGCTTTTGCAGGATCACGAGCGAGACGACGAGGGCCACGATCATCACCGTCAGCAGGCCCAGCTCGAGCATCGCTCCTTGGAACGCGCGCTCGCCCTTCTCGAGGAGTCGCGCGAACTCGGCGGTGAGCACCAACAGGCGCCGGATCGCGGCGATCAACCCGACGATCAGGAAGGGCTCCGGCACGAGCGCGTGCTCGCGGAAGGAGAACTGCACGGTGTAGAGGAGCTCGATGATCATCAAGATCAGGAGGATCCGGTCGAGCAGATCCACGGCGCGGTCGGGCAGCGTGGCGCCGAGCAGGGCCTGCACGAAGGCGACGGCCACGGCGACGAGCAGCACGAGCGCGATCGCTGCCAGGAGCGTTCCCAGGCCCACGTAGACCGCGTCCTCGACCCGCACGAAGCCCTGCGCGATCAATCCGCGCCAGGGCTGCGCGTTCGGCCGGAGCTGTTTGTCGGTCATCAGACCTCGCGATTGCTCGCGGCCCGTCTACTGCCGCTGCAGAAGCGCCTCCACCAGGGACGCTGGTGGGTGAAACTCGACGAACTCGTAGACGGCCAGTCCACCAGTGAACAGCGTCAGGATCAGCATCGTCTTCAACAGCCGTCGCCGCCAGAGGCGGCCGGCTCCGTCGTGGTCGATGTCCACCGCCGGCGCGACGGACATCCTGGCCAGCATGGTCTGGCCCATCTTCGACTCCTCTTTCCCGCTCCGCCCGTGCACATTCCTCAGTGCGTTTGCGAGAGACGGTCAACCTTCTCTTGGGCGATGCCCAGTCTTTCTCGGATCGCTCTGCGCCACGCCTCCTCGCGATCAGCGGCAGCGGCCTGCTGTTTGCGCAGAATGTCTCCGAATACCACCCAGGCTTCGTCGAAGCTAAGCTCTTCGCCGGTCTTCATGGATTCCACGCTGCAGGTGCTCCCAGGACCCCCAAGCCACAGGCCACGCTTGGCTCGAACCCCGAGGTGCATTCGCTCCAGCTCCTCCCGTGTCGCGATGATTCTCCACGTCGGAGCGCGCCGGGGCGGATTCCAAACAGTCAGGTTCTTGAAGCTGTCGTCCCACACGTCGAATCTCACTGCCTCCGGCTCACTGTTGTCGCCTTTGAACTCACATCTGAAGGACCACGACGAAAACCGCTCGGCATAGGCGGCGACGACCACACGCACCGGTGCCAGGGCGACGCTGAGGCTCGGGTTGTCATCCGGCGCGATGACCGCGGCGCTGGCGGTGACAGCCCATAGGACCAGAGACGAACCCAAAACGGGAACCAGGCGGCGCTTCATTGTATCAGGGCTCCTTTCGTCGACTCTCGTCATCACCGTGCTCAGGGGCTTGAGATGCGACCCGGCCGACAAAGTTTCGCGGAGCGCTCGTGAAAGGCTGTCGACAAGCCAAGCTTGCGTGTTCTTGCTGAAAACTTCGCCGAGCCCTTCGCGTCAGTGCTCGACCCCCTCCAAAGGGTTGCGAAAGCCGGATCACGACGCAGTTCCTTCGGGACGAAGCGAGGACGCCATGGATCTGTCACGACGGGACCTTTTCAAGGTGTCGGCCGGGGTCTTCACGGGGACGGCGCTCGGGGGTCTCGCGGGCCTCGGCGCGAGCCTGGCCCCGACGCTGGCCCAGGCTCAGGATCTGCGGATCAAGCATGCGAAAGCGGTCCCGAGCGTCTGCCCGTACTGCTCCGTAGGGTGCGCCACGCTGATTCACACCGTCGAGGGCAAGATCGTCAACATCGAGGGCGATCCCCGGAGCCCCCACAACGAGGGCACGCTGTGCCCCAAGGGGGCGGCGATCTACCAGCTCCATGTGAACCCGAACCGCGCCACCAAGGTGCTCCACCGCGCCGCGGGCGCGTCCGAGTGGGAGGTATGGGATCTCGATCGAGCGATGGACCGGGTGGCAGAGTTGGTGAAAGGAACCCGCGACGAGACGTTCATGGAGCGACTCGAGAACGGCAAGCGAGTCAACTGCACCACGGCCATCTTCTCGCTCGGCGGCGCCACCCTCGACAACGAATGGAACCACATCCAGCAGAAGCTGATGCGCGGCCTGGGGGTCGTCGCGATCGAGAATCAGGCACGCATCTGACACAGCTCGAGCGTCCCCGGGCTGGGGACTCGATTCGGTCGCGGCGCCGCGACCATGTATCCGCGGAGCATGGTCGATTCGGACTGCGTCGTCATCCAGGGATCGAACATGGCCGAGTGCCACCCGGTAGCGTTCCGGTGGCCGATGCAAGCCAAGCTCAAGGGAGCGAAGCTCATCCACGTCGATCCGCGCTTCACCCGCACCAGCGCCGTCGCGGACATCCACGCGCCGATCCGGGCGGGCTCCGATGTCGCCTTCCTGGGTGGGCTCGTCAACTACGTGCTCCAGAGCGAGCGCTGGAAGCGGGACGCATTCTTCAGGGAATTCGTCGTCAACTACACCAACGCAGCGACGATCGTCGGTGACGAGTTCAAGGACACGGAGGACCTCGACGGCGTCTTTTCCGGCCTCATGCGGTACGCGCCGTCCGTCAAGGAGTGGCCGCTCGATGGCTTCGTCGGTCAGTACGACACCCGGACGTGGCAGTACGCCGCAGCGCCCGCCGGCCCCCGCGCGACGCCGCCGGCCGGGCCACCGTTCGACCCGCTCGTGCGCTCGCTGCTCACGCCTCCGCCGCGCCGCGACGAGACGCTCCAGCACCCGCGCACCGTCTTTCAGATCGTGAAGCGGCACTTCAGCCGATACACGCCCGAGATGGTCGAGCGGGTCACGGGGTGTCCGAAGGAAACCTTCCTCAAGGTGGCGGAGACGATCCTCGCCAATTCGGGCCGCGACCGCACCACCTCCTTCGCGTACGCCGTGGCTTGGACCCAGCACACCAACGGTCCTCAGACCATCGGATGCTGCGCGCTGCTCCAGCTGCTGCTCGGGAACATCGGCCGCCCCGGTGCCGGCGTGATGGCCCTCCGGGGGCATGCCTCGATCCAGGGCTCGACCGACGTCCCCACGCTCTACCACTCGATTCACGGGTACATGAATCACCCCTCGGCCCTGAAGCGACACGACTCGCTGCGGGACTGGCTCCTCACGGAGACGACCCCGCGGGGGTACTGGGCCAACACCCCGAAGTTCATGGTCTCGTACCTCAAGTCCATGTACGGGGCGGCGGCGACGAAGGAAAACGACTTCGGCTACGACTGGCACCCACGGATCATCGGCGATCACTCCCACCTGCCGATGTTCGTGGCGATGAACGAGGGGCGGGTGAAGGGGCTCTTGTGCATTGGCCAGAACCCGGCGACCTCGCTCAACGCCAGCGTGGAGCGCAAGGGGCTCGCCAGGCTCGAGTGGCTCGTCGTCAAGGACAACTGGCTCACGGAGACGGCGACGTTCTGGCAGAACAGCCCGGAGATCAAGAGCGGTCAGCTTCGGAGCCAGGACATCCGGACGGAGGTCTTCTTTTTTCCGGCGGCGCAGGTCGCGGAGTACGACGGCAGTTTCACGAACACTCAGCGGATGCTGCAGTGGCACTTCAAGGCGGCCAACCCGCCCGGTGACTGTCGCACGGACCTCTGGTTCACGCATCAGCTCGCCCGGCGGCTCAAGCAGATGTACGCGCATTCGACGCTGCCGCGCGACGAGGGATTCAAGCACCTGGTCTGGGAATACGACTCGGACGACCCGCACGAGCGCGAGCGCGGCGAGCCCGACGCCCACAAGATCCTCAAGGAGATCAACGGGTACTACACCGACCAGCCGGACCGCCATCTGGCCGGCTTCGGCGACCTCAAGGACGACGGGTCCACGACCTGCGCCTCCTGGATCTACTGCGGCGTGTTCCCGGCCCCGGACCGGAACCTCGCCGCGCGCAAGCAGGCCGATCCCCCGGGAGCGCCGGGGGCGCAGCTCGACTGGGGCTGGGCGTGGCCGGCCAACCGCCGCATCCTCTATAACCGCGCCTCCGCCGACCGGGAGGGGCGGCCGTGGAGCGAGCGCAAGAAGTGGGTGTGGTGGGACGGCGCCAAGTGGACGGGCTATGACGTCCCCGACTTTGCGCCGACCAAGGCGCCGCTGTCGAAGGCCGCACCGGACGCCATCGGGCTCGACGCGCTGTCCGGCACGGAGCCGTTCATCATGAAAGCCGACGGCGTCGGCTGGCTCTACGTGCCGGGCGGCCTCGCCGACGGACCGCTGCCGGCGCACTACGAGCCCGTCGAGTCGCCGGTGCCGAACCCGCTCTACCGCCAGCAGTCGAGCCCGGTCCTCAAGTACTGGAAGCTCGACGGCAACGCGCTCGCGCCCCTCGGCGACCAGCGATTCCCGCACATCATGACGACGTACCGGCTTACGGAGCATTACCTGTCGGGAGCCATGAGCCGCTGGAGCCCGTGGCTCACCGAGCTTCAGCCGGAGTTTTTCGTCGAGATCAGCCCGGAGCTCGCCGCCGAGAAGGGCATCGGCAACACCGACTGGATCGCGGTCTCGACGCCGCGTGGCCGCATCCGCGCCAAGGCCCTCGTGACGCGGCGGATGCGTGTGTTCACGATCGACGGCCGCACCGTCCACCACGTCGGCATGCCGTTTCACTGGGGTTACCAGGGGCTCAGCACGGGTGATGCTGCCAACGAGCTCACGGCCCTGGTAGGAGATCCCAACGTCTCGATCCACGAGGGAAAGGCCTTCATGTGCAACGTGGAGAAGGCGTGATGGCGGAGCCGATGGGCTTCTTCACCGACACCACGGTGTGCATCGGGTGCAAGGCCTGCGAGGTGGCCTGCAAGGAGTGGAATCAGCTCCCGGCGACGAACGGCGGCCACGGCACGCTCTCCGGGGACAGCTATGACAACACTCGCCAGCTCGACGGCATCCACTGGCGGCATGTGAAGTTCATCGAGCAGTTCAGCCCCGACCGCAGCCAGGGGCGATGGCTGATGATGAGCGACGTCTGCAAGCATTGCGTCCGGGCCGGCTGCCTCGAAGTGTGCCCGACGGGCGCCATCATCCGAACCGAGTTCGACACGGTCGTGATCCAGTCGGACATGTGCAACGGCTGCCGAGACTGTATCGGCGCGTGCCCGTTCGGGGTGATCGGCGTCAACCCGGTATCGGGCACAGCCCAGAAGTGCACGCTCTGCTACGACCGGATGAAGGTGGGCCTCGAGCCCGCGTGCGCCAAAGCCTGCCCGACCAAGTCCATTAACTTCGGCACTATCGTCGATCTCAAGAAGATGGCACAGGCCCGGATGGGCCAGCTGCAACAGACCGGCGAGACCCGCGCCTATCTGTACGGCGACGACGAGAGCATGCTCGGCGGGCTCAACTCTTTCTACCTGCTCGTCGACAAGCCGCAAGTCTACGGGCTGCCGCCGGATCCGCAGCTCCCGTCACGGAACCTCAAGGCATCCGCCGTGTGGTCCGTGGTCGGGGCTGTCGTCGTGGGTCTCATGAGCGTGTTCAGCTTCCGGAACCGCGGAGGTGGCGATGTCTAGCACCTTCTTCACCGCCGCCCCCCACTGGCGCTGGCTGATCGTCGCCTACTTTTTCCTGGGTGGTCTCGCCGGCGGCAGCTACTTCCTCGCCACCTTGATGGATCTCTTTGGGAAGAGCGAGGATCGACCCCTCGTCCGCCTTGCGTATCTGATCGCTTTCCCGGCCGTCTGCGTGTGCGGGCTTCTCCTCACCGTCGATCTCGGACGGCCTGAGCGCTTCTGGCACATGCTGGTACAGGCCCAGACCTTCCGGCCGATGATCAAGGCGTACTCTCCGATGTCGATCGGCTCATGGGCGCTGCTTCTGTTCAGCGGGTGCGCGTTCCTGTCGTTTGTCGCGGTGCTCGCCGAGCGCGGCTGGCTCCCCTGGCCGCCCCTTGCGGCTGGCTCCCCTGGCCGCCCCTTCTCCGGCTGAACCCACCCGCGCCCCTGGGCCGGCTTGTGACGGCGGTCGGCGCGCTCTTGGGTCTCTATCTAGCGGGCTACACCGGGGTGCTCCTCGCCGTCACGAACCGACCGGTCTGGGCGGACACCACGCTGCTCGGACTCACCTTCCTGATCTCGGCGGCGTCCACGTCGGCGGCGCTTCTGATCCTGTTCGGTTCCTTCGGGGGCGGGTCGCGGGACGGCATCCGCGCGCTCGAGCGCCTCGACGCATCCGTGCTGGTCCTCGAAGGCCTGGCCATCGCGGCGCTGGTCGCGTCGCTCGGGCGGGTCGCCATGGTCTGGTTGAATGGCTGGGGCCTCCTCCTGGCCGGAGTGATGCTGGGAGGGATCGGGCTTCCTCTGTTGCTGCACTGGCGACGGCCAAGCAGGGATTCGCGGTGGTGGATCGGTCCGGCGCTGGTCCTCCTCGGTGGGCTGACCCTTCGCATGGTAGTCGTCTTCTCCTCGGATGGGCTGTGACGAACCGCTGGCGGCGATCCCTCGTCGTTGTCGTCGTGGCCGGGGCCACCCTCGGTTGCACCAGCCCCGAGGCCACCCGGACTCGTGCGGGAGGGCCAGGAGCCGATGTCGGCAATCACCCGCGCGGGGCAGTCCAGCTCCACGCGGGGGCCCGCATGTACTACGGGACCCGCATCGACGGCGCCGGGATTGGCCAGCACGCCTTCATCGGCAGTGCCGCGGAAGCCGAGACGCGATAACGATATGTCCCCAGAGGCATCCAGCCGAGCTCTCCTCACCGTTTTGAGCGCCGAGCATGCCGAGTGGAGACCGCTCCTCGCGCTCATCGAGGAGGCGCTCCAGGAGATCGAGCGTCCAGCGTGGGCACACTCGGTGCCGGCGCTCGAGCGTTCCGGTCCCGGTCCCGAGCCGCTCCTCTCGGGCGCCGTGATCAAAGTCGCCCCAAGATCGATCGAGCGCTGGATCCGTCGGGTCATGGCAATCGCGGCCGCCGGGGCGCGGGAGGAGCCTTTCATTGCCGCGGTCACAGCCGGACGGCTCGACACGCTAGCCCTCTTCGAGGCCGCGGTGTCCCAGGACGTCGATCGCCTCGATGACCTTGCGCAAGTCGTGAGGGACACCCGCGGAGTGCTCAGGATCCTGGCTCCGATCATTGCGATGCCGATGCTCCACGCGTGCCGGCGGGCGTGGGCCGACCGCGTGCCCACAGGCTGGGCGTCCGGCGATTGCCCCGTCTGTGGCGGCTGGCCTTCGCTGGCGGAAATTCGAGGGCTCGACGGCAGCCGTCACCTTCGGTGCGGAGGCTGTGGCGGAGACTGGAGAACCGAGTGGCTGCTCTGTCCCTTCTGCGGTGAGCGCGATCACGGAAATCTCGGCTCCCTGGTGTCACCGGAGAGTCTCGAGCGGCAGAAGATCGAGGTCTGTGACGGTTGTCGTGGTTACCTCAAGACGCTCACGACCCTTGTGCCGATCCCCCCAGCGCACGTGGTGCTGCAGGATCTCGCTACCCTCGTCCTGGATGTGGCCGCCCTCGAGAAGGGGTACCGCCGCCCGAGCGCGAGGCGACCGCTCGCGATCAACGTCGTCGCCCAGCCCCGGCGCCTACGCGCTCTGCTCCGGCTTCGGTCGTGACGCCGCTGCGGCCGGCGCTCGTGTGTCGCGCACTGCTCGCGGCGCTCGATGCCTCCGACGGCCGGCGCCGGCGCCGCAAGCGCGACACCACGCCCGATGCCATCGGGATGTCGCTCAAACGCCGGCTCCTCGCCGAGGCGATCGAGCAAGATCCCGACCCTGAAGCCTTCGACACCTGGCTCCTCGAACGCTGTCTCGCGCGGGCCGAGGCGGTCTCGATGGGCGCGATGCGCGCCATGGCGCGAGACGTGCTCGAGGAGTGGCGGTTTGCTGCTGCCTCTGACGACTTCCAACGTTGGCTCGACGCTGGCGCCCCGTCCGAGGATCGCGTATGACCGGGAGCACGCCCTTTCGCTAGAGCCACGACGCTACGGCCCAGAATCGGCGCCGCGCGCGGGGAGAGATGAGAATTTCTTCATCGCACATCGTGTGAAACGCCACGCGGGTGGCCACCATCAAAAAGGTAAGAGAAGAAAGGAGGGAGAACAGATGAAGCGTGCCATTGTCCTCGCACTCGTGCTCCTCGCCGCGGTCGCGGCGCCGCTTTCCGGCGTTGCCTACGCGGGCACCAACACGGCGTCGGGAACCAGCGACTTCCAGTCGCCCTAGCATCCCGAGCTCGGCGACCCGGCGCGTGCGGCGGATCTCGCGGTCTGCCGCACGCGCCGCCGTCGCACCGAAGCCCGTGGCCGCGACGGAGGTACTTCCCACACTGACGACGCCGGCCTCGCTGCGGTACGCGCTCGGCGTCATCCCGGTGACCCGCCGAAACGTCGTCGTGAAATGACTCGGCGTCCGAAATCCCACGAACTGCGCGATCTCGGCAATCGGCGCCGTTCGAGCCGCCAGTAACGCTCGCGCCGCGGCGGCGGGCTTAGACCCGCGGGTTGCTCTTCTCTGGAAGCAGCAGATGGAAGGTCAGCCCGTGATCCGCGTTGCGGCGGGCCCACAGCCGTCCTCCGTGAGCCTGAGCGATGGAACGGCCGATCGACAACCCCATCCCCAGGCCATCGCGCTTGGTCGTGAAGAAGGGATCGAAGAGCTTCTCGAGGTCATGCGCCGCAGCCCCGACACCCGCGTCCTGCACGCCGACGAGGACGCCGGGGCCATCCTCTCCTTGCCCCCGTTCGCACGAGATGATCAGCCGGCGCGGGCGCGCCGTCACCCCCGCCATCGCGTCGATCCCGTTCATGATCAGGTTCAGGACGAGCTGCTGCAGCCGGATCCGGTCTCCCAGCACCGGGGGAAGACCCTCGGCCAGGGCCTCCTCGACCACGACCGCGTGCTTCTGCACCTCGGGCTGGACGAGGCTGAGCACCTCGCGGATCATTTGATCGACGTCCACGAGGGACTTCTCCCCGTCCGACTTCTTCACGAGCGCACGCGCATGCGCGATCACGTCGCCCGCCCGCTGGGCGTCCCGGATCACTAGCTGCATCGACTCCACGGCCTCGTCGAGAGCGGGCGGAGTGTGATCGAGCCAGCTCAGACTCGCGGTGGCGTTTGCCACGATGGCGGCGAGCGGCTGGTTCACCTCATGGGCCAGCGATGCGGTCAGCTCGCTGATGGTGGTGAGCCGCGTGACGTGCGCCAGCGCCTTCTGCGCCTCCTGCAGAGCCTCCGAGGCCCGTTTCTGGTCCCCGATCGCCGCCTCCAGCTCCGTCGTCCGCTCGAGCACCCGCTGCTCGAGATCGCGGTTAAGGCGGGCGATCTCGGCCTTCGCCTGCGTGAGCTGGGGCGTCTCGACCACTTGCCAGCGGCCCCGACGCTTCGCGACGGCGAACTGGTGGGTGCCCGCCACGTCGAGGAACTCGGTCGCGCCGCTCGTCGTGAGCGGATACGTGCAGAGCACCACCATGGGCTGATCGCCGATGCCCCGGTTCAGCTCCGCCTCGTATTCCATGAAGTCTCGCCAGTGCTTCTGCTCGAGCCAGGCGGTGTTCCCGCTCACCCGGATGCCCTGATAGCCTCTGGACAGCGCCCGCTCGAGCTTCGCGCTCCAGTTGCTAGTGATCCGATGGAGATCGATCTCTCCGCCCGCCAGATAGACGTCCCGGGCCTTCAAGACCTCGATGCTCTGGTCGGACACGTACCGGTCGAGGCCGGGAACCGCCCGGTCCAGTGTCTGCCAGACCTCCTCCTCGGTGAGGGGCTCGGAGACGACCCACGCACAGAACTCGCCCGCTTCGAGGCCGGCCTTGAAGAAGGGGAGCAGCGTCTCCAGCAGGTCGTCTCTGGTCTCGTAGAAATGGCAGAAGTGGGTACCCCACGGCATCTCGCCCACCGGCTCGATTCCGGTATTCCGTAGCGCGGTCGTCATGACTGACCTCCCCAGGTTGCGGCAGCCATCACAGTCGGTCCGGCCCGTTCACGGCTTCCGACACGTTGAACCATGGCGCTGCTTACGCTTCATCGCAGACTCACATGCCCAGGGCCGTCCTGACGGCGTCGAGCAGGGCGTCGCTGCGGAACGGCTTTCCGAGGAACGCGACCGCGCCGGCGCCGAGGGATTGCCGGCGCGCTTCTTCGTCGCTGTGCGCGGTCAGAATGATAACAGGGATCCGGGAGCCCGTGGCGGCCAAGTGCCTGAGGAGGTCGAGGCCATTCATCCCGGCCATCCGCAGATCGAGCACAAGACAGCCAATGTCCGCTCGATGGGTGGACTCCAGGAACTCTTCCGCGGAGGCGAACGTCTCGACCCGGAAGCCGACCGACGACAGCAGATTCCTGACGGACCGACGCAGTGATTCGTCGTCGTCCACAACGCAAACCACTCGCGTCCTTCGCTCGGCCATGGCTTTCAGTGAGTCTAGTGTGACCGAGCGGTCGCGGCTACCCTACTTTGGTGGGGTTCGACCACTCCCGGCAGGGGGGATGCCGTAGGGCTGAACCTGTCCCTGACCCTGTCGAATCTCGGGATCGACATCGGGCCCTGAGCCTGTGTGCATGATGCGGCCTCCCGGACGACGGCCGCCGGCCGCGATCTCGAAGTGGACACGAGGGCTGCGGCGAGTGGCGGGAGCATCAGAACTCCGCGAGCCCAGTGTTGGGCGAGCTCGAAGGAGAAGGGGATGACATCCAACCCCTCGCGCTGAGCGAGGACGACATCGACGATGTCGTGGCGTTTCTCGCGTCGCTCACGAGTGCTCCCTACAAGGACCAGGGGATCAAGGAGCTGGCGCGCCAGCGCGAGCTCTCCCGGACGAAGCGACCCCAGCGCGACACGGCGAGAGCCTTCGGCCCGAAGCCGCACCAGCCGCAGCCGCCTAGGCCTTGATCTGACCGTGATGACGATGATTCATGGCCGAGGTCTATGACGATATCGCACGGAACCATTCACCACGACGAGCGCAACGGCAACCAGTGGCAGCAAGGTGGCCAGCGTCGACGAGCGCGACAGAAGGATGCCGCCGACGAGGGCTCCCAGACCGTAGACGAGGAAGACGGCTGAGAGAAGCCCGACGCGCTCCTCCCAATTTACCCCAGGGGACGGTTGATGCCTCCCCTGATCGGCTGGTGTCGCTCGCGATGACGACGCGCTCATTGAGCGGAGCCAGCCGACGAGGTCGGCCATCAAACTCGTCAACGTGCCTGTGATGTAGGTGGTCGCCACCCCGGGGACGCGGACATGGCGGACCGCTGCCGCCTGGATGCCCATCGCCAGACCGGAGAGCACGATCAGAATGTTCGTGAGACCGGTGGTTCGCGCCATCCGCGTGCTGTACCAGACGACTGCGAAGACGCCGAGAAGCAGTCCTTCGAAAGCCAGCGCGTGAGTGACGGCTGACGGCCACTCGCCTCGCTCGTTACTGTGCATGACAATGAGCGCTCCCGCCGCGGCACCAGCGCTGAATCCCGCCAGGGCGAGACCAGAGCGCATGACTGCCATGCTCTCACCCTCGCTGACGGCTAAGGCCAGCAACACCGTGTTCCCGGTCATCATCGCCGTGAACACGCGGCCAAGGCCCAGATAGCTGATCGCGTCGACGATTCCTGCGGCCCACGTGAGCATGAGCAGCATGGCGTCACGCCCCAGATCAGGAAAACGGAGGATACGATCGCCGGCACTACGCACCAAACGCTCAGCGCGACGAGGCGTACTCGGTCGGGTCCCATCCGCCGCCGAGGGCCTTGATCAGACGGATGCTGGCGCCCATCTGGAGATTCACGGCTTGCGCCAGCGACAGCTGGTTGGCCAGGAGCGTCCGCTCGGCGTCGATGACGATGAGGTAGTCGGCCAGACCTTGTCGGTACTGCACCTGGGCGAGGCGAAGGTAGCTCTGAGATGCGCGGACCGCGTCGCCCAGGGTTCCGACCTCATCGGAGAGGGCGTGCAGGTCGGTCAGGGCGTCTTCGACGTCGCCATAGGCGATCAGAACCTGATTCACGTACGCGGCCACGGCCTGCTGGTAGCGGGCCCTGGTCGCCTCGAGATTGGCCCGGAGTCGGCCGCCCTCAAAGATCGGAATCGAGATGCTGGGGGAGATGGACGCGACGCGGCTCTGCCAGTTGAAAAGCGTGGAGAGGTTGGCGCTCTCGAACCCCGCCGAGCTCGTCAGCGTGAAGCGCGGATAGAACTCCGCGGTGGCCACGCCGATCTGGGCGTTCAGGGCGACGACCGTCTGCTCGGCCGCGGCGACGTCCGGCCGGCGCGCCAGGAGCTGGGCGGGCAATCCCGGCGGCACCGCGGGCGGCGCGCTCTCGTGCAGTGGATTCTTGGCGACCGCGAACGAGGGTGCGGGTTGCCCGCACAGAATCGCCAGCGCGTGTTCCAGGTTGGCGCGGGCACGCTCCACATCCCGTTGCTGGGCCGACGTGGCCTGCAGTTGCGCCTGGGCTTGATTCACGACGATCGCGCTGATGAGCCCGGTCTTGAGCTGGACGGAGAGGAGGCGGACCTGCTCACGATAGGCCGCGACGTTGTCCGACAGAATCTGGAGCTGGGCGTCCAGCGAGCGAAGGCTGTAGTAGAACTGGGCCACATCGGTCTCGACCGTCAGCCGGACCAGGCCGGCGTCATCGGCGGTCGCCGCGGCCTGGGCCCGGGCCGATTCGAACGAACGGCGCACGCGGCCCCAGACGTCGAGCTCGTAGGTCAGATCGAACGGGATCAGCCAGTCGTTGACCGTGACCCCCTGTTGCACCCGCCTGCCCGTGATCGTGCTGTCGCGGTTTCCAGAGGTGCGGAGGTGTGTGAAGCTCGGGTTGGTGGAGATGGTCGGGAAGAGAAAGCTGGCCGCGACGCGAGCGAGCGCGCGGGCCTCGTCGACGCGCGCCACCGCCTGGCGAAGGGTCTGGTTCGATGCAGTCGCGGTGGCGATGAGCCGATCGAGCTCGGGGTCGCCATAGAGCTGCCACCACTCTCTCGCGATGTCAGGAGCCGCCTCGCTGTCTGCTTGCGATTTGAAGTGAGCCGGCTGCTCGACCGCCGGCCGCGCGTAGTTCGGTCCCACCATGCAGCCGCCGGTCATGATACATACCGCCCACAGCCCGGCGAAGACGGCGCGCGGCCGGCCGAGATACCCCCGGGCTGGCATTCGCGGGTCAGCCACCGGACGAGTTCTTGGATTCGACCGGCGTGACACGCTGGCCCTCCTGGAGAGACACCGTCGGCTGCTTCACGATCGTCTCGTGGCCCTGCAGTCCAGCCTGGACGTCGATCGAGGTCCCGAAGTCGCGACCGAGCACCACCTCCTGAAAACGCAGCGTGTTCTCTGCCCCCACGATCGCGACCCGGGTGCCTTGCGCGTCGAAGATGACCGCGGTGGCTGGCACCCGCCAGTGCGTGCCCGCCGGCGCGATCTTGAACGTGACGTGGACGAACATTCCCGGGAGCAGCCGGTGCGACGGGTTGGGGATGTCGACCTGCGTCAGCAGTGTCCGCGTGCCTGGATCGATCGCGCTGGCGGTGCGGGTCACCTTGCCCATGACCGGTTGCCCGAGCTGTCCTCGGACCGCGATCTGGACCGGCAGACCGACCTTCACGTTGGGCGCGTAGGCCTGGGGGACGTTGACGAACACGCGAAGGGAGTCGATCCGAGCAACCTCGAAGAGCCCGTTCGCGCCGCCCGTGACGCTGGAAGGCGCCACGGCGGTGTTGTTGACGGGGCTACCGGCCGTGATCAACGCGCCCACATCCACGTTCCGCTGGATCACCGCGCCGCTGAACGGGGCGAGGACGCGCTGCCACGATGTCAGCTCGCGGAGCCGCTGGACGTTGGCTCGGTTCGACTGGACATTCGCCTCGGCTGCGGCCACAGCGGCCTGGGCGGTGCGGTAGGCAGAGACGCTTTGATCGACCGCCTGCTTGGCGACCGCGCCTTCCGCGTCGGCCGCCTCGTAACGCCCCATCGTGGCCCTCGCGAGATCGAGATTGGCCTTCTGCAGATCCAGGGTCCTCTCGGACTGCCGGAGGTCGGCTTCGCCCTGCCTCAGTTGCTGGTCGATCTCGGGCGAGGCGATCTCCGCCAGGAGCTGGCCCGCCTTCACGCTGTCCCCGATGTCCACGTACCGCTTGCTGAGGTACCCGCTCGTGCGGGCGTAGATGATCGCGTCTTGAATGGCCTGGGTCGTGGCGGCCAGCGACACATCCGCTCCGGACGCCGGCTCCGGCCGGATGACGTAGACGTCCGGTGCAGCGGTCTGCACCGTCTGGGCGGCCGTCGCCAGCTCGCGCTGATTTCGCACCCGTGGAAGTACACCGACCAATAGCAGAACAAGGAACAGAATCAGGGCGCCGACCCCAATGACGATCACTGTTCGCGTTCGCGCTCGGGGCGCGGAACGATGGCCGCTGTCGACGCTCATTTGTCGCCCTCGTTGCCGAAGTCCTTCGGCGGTTTCCGGCGCAGCAGACTGTAGGTCACCGGGACGAAGAACAGCGTGTAGAACGTGGCGATCATCAGCCCACCGACCACGGCCCGGCCCAGCGGAGCGTTCTGCTCGCCCCCTTCACCGAGGCCGAGACTCATGGGGAGCATGCCGAGGAGCATCGCCAGTGCCGTCATGATGACCGGGCGAAGCCGCGTGCGGCCCGCCACCAGCGCCGCGGCCCGCGCGTCGTGCCCGCCGAGTTCTGGATAGCGCTGCTCGTTGGCAAACGTGATCATCAGGATGCTGTTCGACGTCGCCACCCCGATCGCCATGATGCAGCCCATCAGCGCGGGGACGCTGATGGTCGTCCCGGTGACGAACAGCGCCCAGAGGATTCCCGCGAGCGTGCCGGGGAGCGCCATCAGGATGATGAGTGGGTCCATCCACGACTGGAAATTGACGACCATCAGGAAATAGACGAGCAGGACGGCGAAGCAGATCCCCAGTCCCATCTGCAAGAACGCCTGGTTCATGCTGTGGACCTGCCCGCGGACGACGATGGAGCTGGCCTTCCCGATGCGCGCCCTGTACCCCGCGACGATCTGGTCGACGCGGCTCGACACGGAGCCGAGGTCGGTGCCCTGCACGCCGGCGTACACATCGAACACCGGCTGTACGTTGTAGTGGTTGAGCGACAGTGGCGTGGTCGTGCGGCGAAAGTCGGCCAGGTTGGTCAGCAGCTGAGGCGACGACTGGCCCGCGATCGCGACGGGGGTGCGATGAAGCTCGTCGAGCGATGCGATCCGGTGCTGGGGCGTCTGGACCACCACCTGGTAGCTCACGCCGTTCTGGTTGTTGAGCCAGAAATTCGTCGTGGTCGCCCCGCTCCCGGTCAGTGAGATCAGCAGGCTGCCGGCGACGTCCCGCTGGGTAAGGCCGACCTGCTGGGCGAGCGCCCGGTCACTGTCGACCATGATTCGCGGCGCGTCCAGGATCTGCTGCACGTGCGCGTCCACCGCACCGGGGACGCCTCGGAGTTCCGCCGCGATTTGCCTGGCGACCTGGAGATTCTTTTCCGATTCGGCCAGCGGGCCCGTGACCTGGATGTCGATCGGCGCGGGTAGGCCGAAGTTGAGGATCTGGTTCACGATGTCGGCGGGTTGGGCGAAGACCTCGAGATCCGGAAACCGGTGCGGCAGCTGCTCGCGGAGCGATTTCAGGTATTTGGCGGTCGGACGGTGCGGCTGTTTGAGCGCTACCAGAATTTCGCCATCGGCCGTGCCGACCGTGACACTGTCGCTGAGCGCCAGGTTGATCGGGTTCGGCACGCCGATGTTGTCGACGATCACGCTGATCTCGTTGGCGGGGATGACCTGGCGGATATAGTCCTCGACGCGCTGGAAGTACTGCTCGGTCTCTTCGATCCGCGTCCCCGCCGGCGCCCTCACGTGGAGCCGCAGCTGCCCGGCATCGACGGTCGGGAAGAAGTCCCGGCCGACGAACGGGTACAGGGCCAGCGAGGAGAACGCGAAGGCGAGGAACACGATGATCACAGCCCACTTGTGCGCGAGCGCCCAGTCGAGCGCGCCCTCGTAAGCGCGATTCAGTTTGACGAAGCCGGCCTCGAACGAGTCCCCGATCCGCCCGAACAGTGATCTCCGTATGGGCGCATCGTGGCCCGCGTCGCGAGCGTGCCCGGCCCGCGCCTCGGGGGCCAGCAGGTACAGCACCATGGTCGGGACGAGCGTCCGCGAGAGAAAGTAGCTGGCCAGCATGGCGAAGACGACGGACATCGCCAGCGGCGCGAACAGCGCCCCGCCGACGCCGCCCAGGAACATGATCGGCACGAAGACGATGCAGATCGACAGGGTCGCGACGAACGCGGGCGTCGCCACCTCGGCCGCTCCGTCGAGGATGGCCTGCCGCAGGGGCTTGCCGAGGTCCATGTGCCGGTGATTGTTCTCGATCTCGACGGTGGCGTCGTCCACGAGGATGCCCACCGCCAGCGCCATCCCGCCCAGCGTCATGACGTTGAGCGACTGGTTCAGGACCTTGAGCACGATGACGGAGGTCAGGATCGACAGCGGGATCGACGTGGCCACGATCAAGGTGCTCCGCCAGGATCTCAGGAACAGCAGGATCATCAGCGCCGTCAATACGCCTGCGATCGCCCCTTCGTGAAGCACGCCGGTGATGGCCGCCCTGACGAAGACGCTCTGGTCGAACAGGAAGTCGACCTTGAGGCTCGAGGGCAGGCCGGCCAGAATCTTCGGCATCAGCTTGCGCGCCTGGTCCACGACCGTCAGAGTCGAGGCGCTGCCGTTGCTCAGAATCGGCAGCAGCGCGGAGTGGCGCCCGTCGCGCCGGACAAGATTCGTCTGGGGACTGAACCCGTCATGGACGAACGCAACATCCCGTACGTACACCATGGCCCCATTCGCGTAGCGGATGGGGATGTCGTTCAGCTCATTCAGGAACTCCGGGCTGCTGTTGGTCGCGATGTCGTACTCCCGGGTCCCGATCTTCGCGGTGCCGGCCGGCAGGATGACGTTCTGAGCCAGGATCGCATTGGTGACGTCCTGCGGTGACAGCCCCCGCGCATAGAGCGCGTCGGGGTCGATGTCGACGTTCACCACGCGCAGCTTGCCGCCGTAGGGCACCGGGACGGATGCCCCCTGAATGGTGACGAGCTGGGTGCGGATGAAGTTGTTGCCGAGGTCGTTGAGCTGCTCCTCGGGCAGTTGATCGCTGCTCAAGCTCGCCAGTAGAACGGGGACGCTGGCGGCGTTGTACTGGATGATGAGCGGCGGGAAGATGCCAGGCGGGAGCACGCGTACGATCTGCTGCGCCTGGGCGTTCACCTGGGCGATCGCCGCCTCGATCGGCACATTGGGATGGAAGTAGAGCCGGGTGATGGCGACGCCCCGGAGTGACACCGATTCGATGTGCTCGATCCCGTTGACCGTCGTGGTGAACGCCCGCTCGGTGACAGTGACGATCCGATTTTGCATCTCGGTTGGGGACAGCCCGGAGTAGTTCCAGATGACGGTGACGACCGGGATGTTGATGGAAGGGAAGATATCGACGGTCATGGTCACGATGGCCCCCACTCCCAGGACGGCGATCAAGAGGGCCATGACGACGAACGTGTACGGCCGTCGCAACGCGAGTCGGACGATCCACATATGCGTGTGTCGTTTGGAGATCCGAATGCCACCGCAAGAATGCGATGGCGAAACGTTTCAGCAAGAATCGGCAAGGCCGTCCAGGAGCCGTGCCACGTTCCGCCGGCTTGCGGATTCTTGCTGAAATCGGGCGCGCCGCCCCAACGCTCTGCGTGCATTCAGCATCTGGAAGGAGTACGAGCGTTGACTCGGCAAGCGAGGTGCGCGTGATGCGTCGACATCGGAAGGCGGCGGCGCTGGCGTTGGGGCTGGTGATCGTCGGAACGGCGGCCGGTGCTCGCGCCATGCAAGGGCGTGGGGCAGCGGCGGCCGAGCCGCCGGTATCCAGCTACATCTCTGTGAACGAGGAAGACTTCCGGACGGTCTTCACGCGGATGCGTGCCGCGAAAGCGGAGGTCGAGAAGCGTCAGCGGGACCTCCTCGCCTCCCGTTACGACCTGAGCGATCGTCCGGTCGCGGGTGCCAGCATGAGCCGCGGCAAGGCGATCCAGGGCGGCGTCCGGGTGAAACTGCCAGCCGGGGTGACGTGGGACGCGCTCGCGAAGATGACGCCGGATGAGGTCCGGGAGAAGGGCGCCTTCCCGGCGGGGTTCCTGGCGCTGCCTCATCCGAATCATCCCGAGGGCGGGATGGTGTTCCCCATGTTCCAGATCAACGAAGTCAGGAAGCAGACTGGCCGGGATCTCACACGCTTCGACCTCGACTTCGATCTGCCCGACACGTTCCTGCCCGAATTCCCGGCGCCGATCTTTCTCACCACGCGTCCCGATCTCGGCGACGTCTCCCGCGGCCGCCTCGTCACGACCGACAACTACTACGAGCTCTTCAACGGCATCCTCAACCCCAAGCAGCTCGAAGGCCTCCGGCTGCTCCTGACGCCGTTTCCCCAACAGCAGTTCAACCTCACCGCCGACCGGCGCAGCGAGCATCCGAGCCTCGGCGTTTCCTGTTTCGACTGTCATCAGAACGGCAGCACCAATGGAGCGACGCACTTGGTGGGGGACATTCGTCCGCAGCAGTTTCGCCACCGAATCGAGACGCCGACCTTGCGCGGCGTGAACGTCCAGCGGCTCTTCGGCTCGCAGCGGGCGCTCAAGACCGTCGAGGACTTCACCGAATTCGAGCAACGCGCGGCCTATTTCGACGGCGACCCCGTGATTGCCACCAAGAAGGGTGTGAACATCCTCGAGCGGGGCAGCCAGATCCACGACATGGCGGAGTTCCAGGAGATCCTCGACTTCCCGCCGGCCCCCAAGCTCGATGTCTTCGGGAAGCTCGACCCAAAGCGCGCGACGCCCGAGGAGCTGCGCGGGCAGGCCGTCTTCTTCGGCAAGGGCCAGTGCGCGACATGCCACACGCCGCCCTACTACACGGACAACCTCATGCACAACCTACGCACGGAGCGGTTCTATCGGCCCCAGATGATCAATGGCATGATGGCCACCGCCGACGGACCCATCAAGACCTTCCCGCTCCGTGGCGTCAAGGACACGCCGCCCTATCTGCATGATGGCCGCCTGTTGACCCTTGATGACGCCGTGGAATTCTTCAACCTGACCCTCGGCACGCAGCTCACGCCGGACGAAAAGCGGGATCTCGTGGCGTTTCTACGAGCGCTGTGACGACGGAGTGGCGGAGAGACGCTGACATG
>Ga0209266_1000488_pt1 | contig 30604 bp, 22 predicted proteins | sample GraSoiAngelo_132_FD_185889 | JGI IMG/M metagenome (GOLD analysis project Ga0209266, IMG submission 185889) | Grasslands soil microbial communities from the Angelo Coastal Reserve, California, USA - 14_0929_02_40cm (SPAdes) (version 2) | ecosystem: Environmental > Terrestrial > Soil > Grasslands ...
GCGCGAGGGGCGGCGGCACAGGAGCGACGCGAGCGCCGCCGCGATCGCGATCCCCGCCGACGGGCCGTCCTTCGGCACCGCGCCCGCCGGGACGTGCAGGTGCACGTCCGTCTGCGTGAACGCGTCGAGCGGGATCCCGAGCGAACCAGCCCGCGCGCGCAGCAGGCTCCACGCCGCCTGCGCCGACTCCTTCATGACGTCGCCCAGCTGTCCGGTGAGCGTGATCTGCCCCCTCCCGGGCATCTGGATCGCCTCGATGAACATGATGTCGCCGCCGACGGGCGTCCACGCCAGCGCCGTGGACACGCCCACCTCGGGCGCCCGGCCGGCCACCTCGCTCTGCACCTTGGGCTGGCCGGCATACTTCTCGAGGTTCTTCGCGGTCACCCGCACCGTCTCGGCCTTGCGCTCCACGACCTCGAGAGCCGCCTTGCGCAACGCCCCCTGGATCTCGCGCTCGAGCTGGCGCACGCCGGCCTCGCGCGTGTACTCGGCGATCAAGCGCTCCAGCGCCGCGTCGGCGATGCTGGCGCGGTCGGCCTGGAGGCCCGTCTCCTTCAGCTGGCGGGGGAGCAGGTAGCGCTTCGCGATGGCGAGCTTCTCGCCCGGCGTGTAGCCAGGCAGGGCCAGCACTTCCATGCGGTCGAGCAAGGGATCCGGGATCGGGCCGAGCGCGTTCGCCGTGGCGATGAACATCACCCCCGAGAGGTCGAAGGGCACCTCGAGGTAGTGGTCCACGAAGGCCGAGTTCTGGGCCGGGTCGAGCACCTCGAGCAGCGCCGCGGTTGGGTCGCCCCGCACGTCGGATCCCATCTTGTCCACCTCGTCGAGCATCAGCAGCGGGTTGCGGGTCTCGCAGCGCTGCAGCGAGTGGATGATGCGCCCGGGGAGCGCGCCGACGTACGTGCGCCGATGCCCCCGCACCTCGGCCTCGTCCCGCACGCCGCCCAGCGACACGCGCGTGAAGCGCCGCTCCAGCGCCTCGGCGATGCTCTGGCCGAGCGACGTCTTCCCCACGCCGGGCGGCCCGACGAAGCACAGGATGCTCCCCTTCGCCTGCGGGTTGAGGGTGCGCACGGCGAGGTATTCGAGGATGCGCTCCTTCACCGTCTTGAGGTCGTAGTGGTCGCGGTCCAGGATCTCCCGCGCGGCCTTGAGGTCGCGCCGGTCCTCCGAGGTACGGCTCCACGGAAGCGAGGCGAACGCCTCGAGATAGGTCCGCGCCACGTGGTACTCGGCCGACTGGGGCGACATCTGGCGCAGCCGCTTGAGCTCGCGGTCGACGACCTTCTTCGCCTCGGGCGAGACGCCCGCCTGCTCGAGGCGACGACCCAGCTCGTCCAGCTCGTCCTCGCCCTCGTCCTCGCCCAGCTCCTGGCGGATCACGCGCAGCTGCTCGCGCAGCACGTACTCGCGCTGGTTCTGGTCGAGGCGCGACTTGACCTTCTCCTGGATCTGGCTCCCCACCTCGAGCACCTGCAGCTCCTGGCCGAGCAGCTCGGCGAGCCGCTCCAGGCGCCTGTTCACCTCGTCGATCGCGAGCAGCTCCGCCTTGGCGGGGAGGGCCAGATCGATGTTGGCGGCGACGAAGTCGGCGAGCTTGCCGGCGTCTGTGATCCCGGCGAGCACCTCGTGCAGCTCTTCGCCCAGGTAGGGCGCGATGTCGATGACGCGGGAGAACTGGGCGTGCACCGTGCGCTTGAGCGCCTCGGTGCGCGCGTCCTCGGTGAGCTCGGAGGAGAACGTGGTGTAGCTCGCCACGAGCCAGTGTGGGCCGGGGCTGATCTCCACCAGGCGGGCCCGCTCCAGTCCCTGCACCATCACGCGGACGGAGCCGTCGCCGAGCTTGAGCATCCGCACGACCGAGCCCAGCGTCCCCACCTCGTACAGCTCGTCGGGGCGGGCCTGCATCACCGCGCCCTCCGCCGGCTCGGTTCCCCCAATGGGCTTCACCACGCCGAGCAGCAGGCGCTTGTTCCCGCGCACCACTTCGTCGATGAGCTGCACCGCGTTGGGATCGGTCAGCGCCAGCGGCAGCACGACGTGCGGGTACACCACCAGCTGGCCCAGGGGGAGGATCGGCAGCTGTTCCATCTATTGCACCCGTACCGACTGCGGGCCCGAGAGCCGCGCCGGCAGCTTGGTCAGGCGGACCGCGAGGAATCCGTGCTCGTAGATCGCGCGGATGCTCTCGGGATCGACCGGGACGGGGAGGCGGAAGCGGCGCTCGAACGGCCCGACCTGCACCTCCATCGAGTGGTAGTGCGGCTTGCCCTCGTGCCGCGTCGTGCGCTCGCCGCCGATCGTGAGGATGCCGTCCGCGAACTGCACCGTGAAGTCGTCTGAGCTCATTCCGGCGATGTCCATGTGGACGACGAGCTCGGTATCCGTCTCGTAGACGTCGGTGGGGGGCTTCCACTTGGGCGAGGCGACGAAGCCGACGGGACGGCCGTGCGCCACCTCGTTGAAATAGACCTCCAGCTCCTCGGCGAGGTGGACGGTGAAGCTGCCCGAGCCCCGGGAGGGCCGGCCGCCGGGGCCTGAGCCCGCGCCCGCGCTATCGGCCATGGGCGGAAGCCACCGGCTGGCGGGCCGGCGCGGCGTACAGCGGGAACTGCTCGGTCAGCTCGCGCACCTCGGCCTTCACGCGGGCGATCGTGGCGTCGTCCTTTTCGGTGAGCACGGCGTCGATGAAGTCGGCGACCTTGAGCATCTCCGGCTCCGCGAAGCCGCGCGTCGTCACGGCGGGCGTGCCGATACGGACGCCGCTCGTCACGAACGGCGACTGCGGGTCGCCCGGGATGGTGTTCTTGTTCACGGTGATGCCGGCGCGGTCGAGCAGCGCCTGCGCCTCCTTTCCGGTGAGGCCCTTGGGCCGCAGGTCCACGAGCATGAGGTGCGTGTCGGTGCCGCCCGAGACGATGGCGTAGCCGCGCTGCAGCAGCGCCGCGGCGAGGGCCTGGGCGTTCTTCACGACCTGGATCGCGTACTGCTTGAACGCCGGGGTCAGCGCCTCCCCCAGCGCGACGGCCTTCGCCGCGATCACGTGCTCGAGCGGCCCGCCCTGGATCCCCGGGAAGACCTGCTTGTCCACGTCCTTCCCGAACGCTTCCTGGCAGAGGATCAACCCGCCGCGCGGGCCGCGCAGCGTCTTGTGGGTCGTGGTGGTGACGATCTGCGCGTGCGGCACGGGCGAGGGGTGGATCCCGGCGGCCACGAGCCCCGCGAAGTGCGCCATGTCGACGACGAGGATCGCGTCGACCTCGTCGGCGATGCTGCGGAGCGCGGCGAAGTCGATGATGCGGGCGTAGGCGCTGCCGCCGCCCACGAGGATGCGCGGCCGCTCCCGCCGGGCGATCTCGCGCACCTGATCGTAGTCGATGCGGCCCGTCTCCTCGCGCACGCCGTAGGAGCTCGCGCGAAACAGCGTGCCCGAGAAGTTGACGGGCGACCCGTGGGTGAGGTGGCCGCCGTGCGACAGCGCGAGGCCCAGCAGCGCGGCGCCCGGCTTCGCGACCGCGAGGTAGGCGGCCATGTTCGCCTGCGCCCCGGAGTGCGGCTGCACGTTCACGTGCTCCGCCCCGAACAGCGCCTTCGCCCGGTCGATCGCGAGCTGCTCCACCTCGTCCACGACCTCGCAGCCGCCGTAGTAGCGCTTCCTGGGGAGCCCTTCGGCGTACTTGTTCGTGAGCGCGGTGCCCATGGCCTCCATCACGGCCATGGTGGCGAAGTTCTCGCTCGCGATCAGCTCGAGCCCGTGCTCCTGGCGCTCCACCTCGCGGCGGATGAGCGCGTAGATGGCCGGATCGGCCTTGCTGAGCGGCGCGCGGCGGTCGATCATGGGCGGGCCGTTCCCGCGTCGATCTTGTGCACGCGCCGCACGTGCCGGCCGCCCTCGAAGGCCGTGTCCAACCACTTGTGGAGAATCTCCATCCCCTCCTCCTCGCTCACGAAGCGGGCCGGGAGCACCAGCACGTTGGCGTCGTTGTGCCGGCGCGCCAGCTCGGCGATCTCGGGACTCCACGCCACCGCCGCCCGCACCCGCGGGTAGCGGTTCGCCACGTACGCCATCCCGAGGCCCGTCCCGCAGGTGAGAACCCCACGTGCGACGTCGCCCTTGCTCACGGCCTCCGCGACCGGCTTGGCGTAGTCGGGGAAGTCGTCCGCCGGGTCGAGCGCCCGCGGGCCGACGTCCACGGGCTCGTAGCCCAACCGTTCGAGCTCGGCCACCAGCCGCTGCTTCAAGGCGAACCCGGCGTGGTCGGCCCCGACGAGGATCCGCTCAGACAAGGTTCCGCCGCACGCTCGAGACCGCGGCGATGCGCTGCTCGGCGAGCCGGTCCGCCGCCCGGTAGGCGGGAATCCCCTCCTCCCGCGCGATCTCGAACACGCGGAGGATGGTGTCGTAAATCTCGGCCGCCTTGGCCCGCGCCCGCTCCAGCGACCACCCGGCGAGCTCGGCGTTCACGTTGATCAGGCCCCCGCCGTTGATCACGTAGTCGGGAGCGTAGGTGATGCCGCGCGCCTCCAGCAGGTCCCCGTGCCGCTCCTCGGCGAGCTGGTTGTTGGCGCCGCCCGCCACGATCTCGACCTGGAGCCGCGGCAGCGTCGCGTCGTTGATCACGGCACCGAGCGCGCACGGGGCGAACACGTCCGCCCGCACCCCGTAAATATCGTCGGGGGGCACCGCCTGTGCACGGCACTCGTCCACCACGCGGCGCACGCGCTCGGGATCGATGTCGGTGACCACGAGGCGTGCCCCTTCCGCGGCGAGCAGCTTCGCGAGATGATAGCCCACGCTGCCGCACCCCTGCAACGCGACCGTCTTCCCCGCCAGCGCATCGGAGCCCGTCCTGTGGCGGGCGCACGCCTTGATGCCGCGGTACACGCCGTAGGCGGTGACCGGGGAGGGGTCGCCCGACTTCCCGATGAGGCCCGTCACGTGATCGGTCTCGGCCTTCACGTATTCCATGTCCGCCGTCGTCGTGCCCACGTCCTCGGCCGTGATGTAGCGTCCGTTGAGCGACTCGATGTGGCGCCCGTGCGCCCGGAACAGCGGCTCGCGCCGCGTGGTCTTGTGGTCCCCGATCAGGACGGACTTGCCCCCGCCCAGGTTGAGGCCGGCCACCGCGGCCTTGTAGGTCATGCCGCGCGCGAGCCGCAGGGCGTCAATCAGGGCGTCGGCGTCGGTGCGGTAGTTCCAGAAGCGCGTGCCGCCGAGCGCGGGCCCGAGCACGGTGCTGTGAATGGCGATGATGCCGCGATAGCCGCTGGTGGGCTCGTAGGCGATGCTCACCTGCTCGTGGTCGTGCTCGGCGAGCAGGGGGAAGAGCTCGAGGGGGCGGCCGTCGCCGCTACTCCGCTCGGGGGTAGAGCCCGCGCGCGATGATGAGGCGCTGGATCTCGCTGGTGCCTTCATAGATCTCGGTGACCTTCGCGTCGCGAAACAGTTTCTCGACGGGGAAATCCCGCATGTAGCCGTACCCGCCGAACAGCTGCACCGCCTGAGTCGTCACCCACATCGCCGTCTCGGAGGCGAACAGCTTCGCCATACTGGCGTGCTGCGTGATGTCCTCGCCCCGGTCCTTCCGGGCCGCCGCCGCGTGCGCCAGCGCCCGCGCCGCCTCCACCCGCGTGGCCATATCCGCCAGCTTGAACTGCACCGCCTGGAACTCGCGGATCGGCCGGTCGAACTGCTTGCGCTCCCCGCAGTAGGCGACGCTGTGCTCGAGCGCGCGCCGCGCGATCCCCACCGCCTGGGTTGCGACGCCCAGCCGGCCCACGTCGAGCGCCTCCATGGCGTACCCGAAGCCCATCCCCTCTTCGCCCAGCAGATGCTGGGCCGGGAGCCGCAGCTCCTCGAACGTGATGGCGACGGTGTTCGAGGCCCGCAGGCCCATCTTGTCCTCGGGCTTCCCCGGACGATAGCCCGCCGCGTCCGTGGGCACAATGAAGGCGCAGATGCCGCGGTCGCTGCGGGCGATCACCACCATCAGGTCCGCCGTGCCGCCGTTGGTCACCCACGCCTTCGTGCCCGACAGCACCCAGTGATCGCCATCCCGCACGGCCCGCGTGCGCAGCGACGCGGCGTCCGAGCCCGCGTCCGGCTCCGACAGCGCGAAACCGCACAGCCGCTCGCCACCCGCCATCGGCCGCAGCCAGCGCTCCTTCTGCGCCGCCGTGCCGTGGCGCAGCAGCATCGTCGCGGGGATCGCGCTGTGGACGCCCACGGTCACCGCGACGCTCGCGTCCGCCGCCGCCAGCTCCTCCAGGGCGAGCAGGTAGGTGATCGTGTCGAGCCCCATCCCGCCGTACTCCTCGGGCACGGTCATCCCGAGGAAGCCGAGCCGGCCCAGCTCGTCGATCACGTCGCGCGCGAAATGCTTGGTGCGGTCCCAGTCGGCCGCCTGCGGCTCGATGCGGGTGCGCGCGAACTCCCGCGTCAGGTCGACGATCTGACGCTGCGTCTCGGAGAGCCCGACCTCAATCCCGGTAGCCATAGAACCCCTGCCCGCTCTTCCGCCCCAGCCGGCCCGCGGCGACGAGCTTGCGGAGCAGCGGCGCCGGCCGGTACTTGTCGTCGCCCAGGTCGTGGTGCAGCACTTCGAGAATGGCGAGGCAGGTGTCGAGGCCGATGAGGTCGGCGAGCGCGAGCGGGCCCAGCGGGTGGCCCATCCCGAGCTTCATCACCGTGTCCACGGCTTCCGGCGTCGCCACGCCCTCCATCACGCAGAAGACCGCCTCGTTGATCATCGGCATGAGCACCCGGTTCGACACAAAGCCGGGAGAGTCGCTGACCTCGACCGGGGTCTTGCCCAGGGCCCGCGCGATCTCCAGCGTGCGCCGCGTCGTCGCCTCCGCGGTCTCGAGGCCGCGGATCACCTCCACGAGCTGCATCACGGGAACGGGGTTCATGAAGTGCATCCCGATCACCTGCGCCGGCCGCTCGGTCGCCGCCGCGAGCGCGGTGATCGAGATGGAGGAGGTATTGGAAGCGAGGATGGCGCCGGGCGGTGCGGTCCGATCGAGCTCGCGGAACAGCGCGAGCTTGATCTTGGAGTTTTCGCTCGCCGCCTCGACCACGAACTCGGCGTCCTTCACGGCATCGAGCGAGGTGCTCGTCCGGATGCGCCCGAGCGTCTCCGCTCCCTGCTCCTTGCTCCCCGCGCCCTTCTTGATCAGACGCTCGATATTCGCCTGGATCGTCTTGAGCGCGCGGGAGAGCGCATCCGGCGCCACGTCCACGAGCGCCGTGTCCCATCCGGCCTGGGCGAAGACGTGGGCGATCCCGTTGCCCATCGTCCCCGCGCCCACCACCGCCACCCGGCTCACGCCGCCGCAAACGAAACGCGCGCCCTCATAGGCGCGCGCGAACCGATCTCACGGTGCGCTGCAGCAGCAGCACGGCGACGGCGACCTTCCCGAGATCGCCCAGGAGGAACGGCAGCGTGCCGAGCTGCACGGCGCTCCGCAGACTGCCCGTGATGAGGAGCAGCTGGGCGAGGCCGCCCAGGTGGATCAGCGCGAGGCCGGCCAGCACGCCCAGCACGAGCGGCCCCCAGCGCGCGGCGTCGCCCGCGATGCGGCCCACGGCGAACGCGGCCAGGGGGTAGGCGAGGAGATAGCCGCCCGTCGGCCCGAGCAGTCGACCCAGACCCGGGACCCCGAACGGCGTGAACACGGGGAGGCCCGCCGCGCCGAGCGCGAGATAGAGGAGCAGGCTCGCCGCCCCCAGCGGGGCGCCGAGCAGCCCGCCCACCACGAGCACGGCGAGCGGCTGCAGCGTCACGGGCACCGGGGTGCCGGGGAGCGGCACCGATATCTGGGCCGCGGCCGCGACGAGAGCCGCACCGAGCGGCACGGCGAGCGCGCGGCGGGCGGTGAGAGCGCGCGGCAGCAAGGACAGGGCGGCGGTCTGCGCCTCGTGCATCAGAGCATCTCCACGCTGAGGGCCACGGCATTGCCGCCACCGAGACACAGGGTGGCGAGTCCGGTCGTCTGCTGCTTGTCCTTGAGGGCGTACAGGAGCGTCGTGAGGACGCGCGCGCCCGAGGCGCCGATCGGATGGCCGAGCGCGATGGCGCCGCCATTCACGTTGACGCGCGCCCAGTCCCACCCGAGCGCGCGCCCGTCGGCGAGCGCCTGCACCGCGAAGGCCTCGTTCGCCTCGATCAGGTCGTAGTCCGCGATCGTCGTCTTCGTCTGCGCCAGGAGACTCCGCACCGCGACGATCGGGGCGAAGAAGAGGTCCTTCGGATCGCCGCCCCCCGTGGCGTACGCCGTGACCCGGGCGAGGGGCTTGAGGCCATGGGCCTGGGCGAAGTCGAGCGATGCGACGACGAGCGCACTCGCCCCGTCGTTCAGCCCGGGCGCGTTGCCCGAGGTCACCGTGCCGTTCTCCTGGAACGACGGCTTGAGCGCGGCGAGCGCCTCGAGCGACGTGTCCGCCCGCGGGCCCTCGTCCTTGTCGACCACCGCGGGCCCCTTCCTGCCGGGGATCTCGACCGCCACAGTCTCCGCCTTGAAGCGGCACGCCGCCATCGCGGCGACGGCCTTCTGGTGGCTCGTCAGGGCGAACTCGTCCTGGTCCCGGCGCGACACGCCCGCCTGCTTCGCGGTGTACTCGGCGAGGCTGCCCATGTGGGAGTTCGAGAAGGAGTCCCACAAGCCGTCGTGGATCATTCCGTCCACGAGCTGCGCGTTCCCGGCCTTGATGCCGCTGCGCATGCCGTACACGTAGTGGGGGGCGTTGGACATCGATTCCATCCCGCCCGCCACAACACACCGCTCGTCGCCCGCCTTGATGGCTTGCGCGGCGAGCATCACCGCCTTGAGGCCGGACCCGCAGACCTTATTGACGGTCATCGCGGGGATCGTACCCGGGAGGCCCGCGTGGATCGCCGCCTGGCGCGCCGGCGCCTGCCCGACGCCGCCCTGCAGCACGTTCCCCATGATCACTTCCTCGACCGCGGCGGAGTCGATCCCGGCGCGGCGCACCGCCTCCCGGACCACGATCGCGCCGAGCCGCGGCGCGGAGAGGGGCGCGAGGCCGCCCAAGTACCTGCCGATCGGCGTGCGGCAGGCGGAGACGATGACCGGGGTCGTCGCGTCGTGGCTCATCCTGACCTCAAGCTAATGGGGCCAGGGCGCGGGTGCGAATCTCGGCCTGCAGCCGGTCCACGAACTGGGCCAGCGACACGATCTCCTGCTTCTTTCCCGCGCCGCGGACGCGCACGGCCACCGTCCCCGCCTCCGCCTCGCGCTGCCCCACGACGGCCATGTATGGCACCTTCTGCATCTCGGCATCCCGGATCCTGTAGTTGAGGGTCTCGCTGCGCTCGTCCAGGTGGGCGCGGACACCGGCCGCCCGCAGCTGCGACTCCACCCCGCGCGCCGCCCCCAGCTGGTCGTCGCTGATCGGGAGCACGCGCACCTGCTCGGGAGAGAGCCACAGCGGGAACGCGCCCGCGAAGTGCTCGATGAGGAAGCCGCAGAACCGCTCCAGCGTGCCGTAGATCGCGCGGTGGATCATCACGGGCCGGTGCGGCCGGTTGTCCGCGCCCGCGTACTCGAGCTGAAACCGCTCCGGCAGCTCGTAGTCGAGCTGGATGGTGGCGCCCTGCCACTCGCGCCCGATCGCGTCGTTGAACTTGACGTCGATCTTCGGGCCGTAGAAGGCCCCGCCGCCCTGGTCGACGCGATACGTGATGCCGCGCCGCTGGAGCGCGCGCTCGAGGGCCCGCTCCGCTGTATCCCAGGTGGCGTCGCTCCCCAGCTTCTTCGCCGGCCGCGTGGCCAGGTCGAGCCGATAGGCCAGCCCGAACGTCCGCGCCATGACCAGGTCTACCAGGTCGAGCAGCTGGAAGATCTCGTCCTCGATCTGGTCCTCGCGCAGGAAGATGTGCGCGTCGTCCATCGTCAGCCCGCGCACCCGCAGCATCCCGTGCAGCGTGCCCGAGCGCTCGTTGCGGTACACGTTCGCCACCTCGGCCAGCCGGACGGGGAGGTCGCGGTAGCTGCGCTGCTGCGAGGCGTAGATCAGGATGTGCATCGGGCAGTTCATCGGCTTCACGCGGTAGCGCACGTCCTCGCCTTCCCCCTCCCCCGCCCCGATCGCGGGGAACTGGTTCTCGGCGTAGAGCGGCAGGTGTCCCGAGCGCAGGAATAGCTGCTCCCGCGTCACGTGCGGCGTGTACACGAGCTGGTAGCCGCGCTCGAGGATCGTGTCCTCGATGAAGCGCCGCAGCTGGAACTGCAGCATCGCGCCCTTGGGGTGCCAGAAGACGAGTCCCGGGCCGACGTCCTCCTGGATCGAGAACAGGTCGAGCTGCTTGCCGAGCAGGCGGTGGTCGCGCTTCTTCGCCTCCTCGAGCCGGCGCAGGTACGCCTCGAGGTCCTCCTTCGAGAACCAGGCCGTGCCGTAGATGCGCTGCAGCATCTGGCGCCGCTCGTCGCCGCGCCAGTAGGCGCCCGCCGCGTGCAGCAGCTTGAAGTGCTTGATCCGCCCGGTGCTCGGTACGTGGGGCCCGCGGCACAGGTCCACGAAGGGGCCGTCGGTGTAGACCGAGATCACCTCGTCCGGACCGAGGTCGCCGATGCGCTCCAGCTTGAGCGGGTCGTCGGCGAAGCGGCGCTTCGCCTCCTCGCGGCCCACCTCCTCGCGCACGAACGGGTAGTCCGCCTGCACGACCTCGCGCATCTTGGCCTCGATCCGCGCGAGGTCCTCCGGCGTGAACGGCGTGGGCACCTCGAAGTCGTAGTAGAAGCCGTCCTCGATGGGTGGACCGAAGCCGATCCGGGCGTGCGGGAACAGCTGGCGCACCGCCGTGGCGAGCACGTGCGCGCTCGAGTGGCGTAGCACGTCGAGCGCCTGCGCGTCCTTGTCGGTCAGCAGCGCGACCTTCATCCCGTCCGGCAGCGGCCGCGACAGATCCCACACCTGCCCGTCCAAGCGCACGGCCAGGGCGGCCTTGGCGAGCCCGGGACCGATGGCCTTGGCGAGATCGGCCCCGGTGGAGCCGGCGGGCAATCGCCGCTCGCTCCCGTCGGGGAGCGTGACGCGGATCTCGGGGGCGGACATCGGCTTCAGTTCGCCGGCTGCGCAGTCGCCGGGGTGGGCGCGGCGGGCGGGGGAGACGGGGGGGACGAGGGGGACGGGGGGGGCGTCGTGAGTGGCGCGAGCCGCACGCCAGCGCGGAAATACAGCGCGACGGCGAACCCGATCGCCAGCGCGAGCGCGACCCAGCGGACGATGCGACTGGTGGGCAGTTCGTTGGATTCGTCAGGCATGGGAGGGTATTCTAGCAGGAACGGGGACGGGGGACGAGGGACGGGTAGGCGTCGACCACCCCTCCCCCGTCCCCCGTCCCTCGTCCCTGACTACTATAAAGGAAGAATGAAGACGAAGCCCTTCCAACTTCCCCCGCAGTACGCGCCCCACGCCGTCGAGCGCCGGCTCTACCAGCGCTGGCTCGACAGCGGCGCGTTCACGGGCCACGCCGATTCGCCCAAGGAGCCGTACGTCATCGTGATCCCGCCGCCCAACGTGACGGCGGTGCTGCACATGGGACACGGGCTCAACAACGTGATCCAGGATGTGCTGATCCGCTTCGAGCGGATGCGCGGCCGGGAGGCGGAGTGGCTCCCCGGCACGGACCACGCCGGGATCGCCACGCAGAACGTCGTCGAGCGCCTGCTGGCCGAGGAGGGAAAGACCCGCGCCGACGTGGGGCGTGAGGCGTTCGTCGCGCGGGTGTGGGCGTTCGTGCGCGAGACGGGAAACGCGATCCTGGAGCAGCTCAAGGTGATCGGCTGCTCCTGCGACTGGAGCCGCACCCGCTTCACCTTCGACGCGGCGTACTCCCGGGCGGTGCGCGAGGTCTTCGTCACGCTGTGGGAAGAGGGGCTGATCTACCGCGGCCACCGGGTGATCCACTGGTGCCCGCACTGCCGCACCGCGCTGTCGGACGAGGAGGCCGAGTTCGCCGACGAGATGGGGACGCTCTACTACATCCGCTACCCCGTGGAGGCGGGACCGAAGCCGTTCCTCACGGTCGCGACCACGCGCCCCGAGACGCTGTTGGGCGACACCGCGGTCGCCGTGCATCCTCGCGACAAGCGGCACGCGGGCTTCATCGGCAAGACCGCCCGGCTCCCGATCGCGGACGTCCCCATCCCCATCATCGCGGACGAGGCGGTCGATCCCAAGTTCGGGACCGGGTTCGTGAAGGTCACGCCGGCGCACGACGCGAACGATTTCGAGATCGGGCTCCGGCACCACCTGCCGATGCCCCTGATCATGCGGGAAGACGGATCAATGGGTGAAGAGGCGGGGACCCCTAAAGGACTCCCTGACGGTCGAGGGGAAGGGGGAAGGGTCCCCCCGCCCCTCCAAGGGCTCGACCGGTTCGAGGCCCGCGAGAGAATCGTGCAGATGCTCAGGGCCCAGGGGCTGCTCGAGAAGGCGGAGCCGCACCAGCATGCGGTGCGCCACTGCTACCGCTGCGACACGGTGGTGGAGCCGCGGCTCAGCGACCAGTGGTTCGTGAAGATGCGGCCGCTCGCCGAGCCCGCGCTGGCCGCCTACCGCTCGGGCGAGATCCGGCTCGTCCCGGAGCGCTGGGGCGCGACCTACGAGCACTGGATGGAGAACATCCGCGACTGGAACATCTCGCGCCAGCTCTGGTGGGGGCACCGTATCCCCGTGTTCAGCTGCACGACGTGCCGGCATCAGTGGGCCGACCGCGAGGACCCGACCCGCTGCCCCAAGTGCGGCGGGCCGGTGACGCAGGACCCCGACGTGCTGGACACGTGGTTCTCCGCGTGGCTGTGGCCGTTCGCGACCTTCGGCTGGCCCGAGCGGACGCCGGACCTGGCGCGCTTCTACCCGGGGCACACGCTCGTCACCGCGCCCGAAATCCTGTTTTTCTGGGTGGCGCGGATGATCATGGCCGGCTTTCACTTCATGAAGCGGAAGCCGTTCGCGACCGTCTACCTCCACGGCACGGTGCGCGATGCGCAGCACCGCAAGATGTCCAAATCGCTGGGCAACGGCATCGACCCGATCGACGTGGTGAAGCTCTACGGTGCGGACGCGCTGCGCTGGACCGTGATCGGCGGCGGCTCGCTCGGCGCCGACGTCATCCTCGACCCGAACGACCTCGAAACCACGTTCGCGCCGGGCCGCAACTTCGCGAACAAGCTGTGGAACATCGGGCGCTTCATCCTGGCGCAGCTGCCGGAGGGGGTGCAGCCGATCGATCAATTCGAGCGGGCGGGGCTGCAGCTGGCCGATCGCTGGATCCTGATGCGGGCGAACGACGCCGTCCAGGTCGCGACGTCATATCTGGACCAGTTCAAGCTCGATGAGGCCGCCAAGCGGTGCTACGAGTTCGTCTGGGGCGAGCTCGCGGACTGGTATGTCGAAGCCGTCAAGCCGAGACTGGCCGGCGAGGACGCCGGGGCGGCGGCGGCGCAGGCGGTGCTAGCGCATTGCTGCGATGTCGCCTTGCGTCTGCTCCATCCCGTCGTGCCGTTCATCACCGAGGAGCTGTGGCAGAAGCTCCCGGGACGGAAGCCGGACGAATTGCTGCTGACGGCGAGCTGGCCGACATTCCACCCGGAGCTGGTCGACTCCGACCTCGACGCCGCGTTCCTGCGCGTGAAGCAGGCGGTCGAGAAAATCCGGATCATTCGCGCCGAGTACAAGGTGCCCCCGAGGACGCGTCTCCGGGCGAGCATCAAGCCGCGCGGGCGCGATCGCCGCAGCGTCTTCGAAGCGGAAAGCGAGACGATCAAGCGCCTCGCCCGGGTCGAGGAACTCACCTTCGACGGCGGCATGAAGGGCCCCGTCGCATACGCGGTCTTCGGCGACGGCAGCGAAGTGTTCGTCGCCCTGGAGGGCGCGATCGACGTGCAGCAGGAATGCAGGCGCCTGTCGGGCGAAGTGACGCGGCTCGACGGCCAGCTGGCCGCGCTCGCGGCCAGGCTCACCAACCAGGACTTCGTCGCGCGCGCGCCCGCCGACGTGGTCGCGAAAGAGCGCGACAAGGAGCGAGCGTGGCAGGAGCAGCGCCGGGCACTCGCCGACAAGCTCACGGTCCTGGGCTGCTCATAGCCTTGGCGCTCGCAGCCTGCGCCAAGCTCGGCGACCCCCCGGGCGGCCCGCCCGACACCACCCCGCCCACGGTGGTCGCCGTGCGGCCTGAGTCGGGGGCGGTGGTGCCCGATTTCCACGGTGACGCGGTCGTCCAATTCGACGAGGTGATCGACGAGATGGCGGGGGGGACGGGTGGAGGCGCGGGTGGGGGCGGGGGCGGGGGCGCACGGGGCGGGGGGGGCGGCGGGGCCGTCGGGGGCCTCGGGCGCCAGGTGGTGCTGTCCCCCGTCGCGGGCGAGGTGAAGGTGTCGTGGCACCGCACCGCCATCCACGTGCGGCCCGTGGAAGGGTGGCGGCCGGGTCGGGTGTATCGCCTCGAGCTGCTTCCGGGGATCGCGGACCTGCGCCGTAACGTGATCAAGCAGAGCAAGACGGTGATCTTTTCCACGGGCCCGGCCATCGGGCACGCGGTCCTCACCGGGACCGCGCTGCAGTGGGTCGAGCAGCGGACGCTCGTCGGGGGCGTGATCCGCGCCGCGCGGCTACCGGACACCGTCGCCTACGTCACCGTAGCCGACTCGGCAGGCGACTTTCGGCTTCCCGAGCTCGAGCCGGGGCGCTACCGCGTCCTCGCCATCCAGGATCAGAACGGCAACCGCGCGCTCGACCGCCGCGAAGCGTTCGACACGGCCACGGTCACGCTCGACACGGCGGCGCACCTGGTGCTGTGGACGTTCATGCACGACTCCGCCGGCCCGAGACTCCGCACCGCGGACCCGCTCGACTCGACCAGCTTCCGCCTCAGCTTCTCGCAGCCACTCGACCCGGCGATGCCGCTCGATACCGCGCGCGTCCGCGTGCTTGCGCTCCCCGACTCGACGCCCGTCGCCGTGACCGCCGTGCTGACGCCCGCGGCCTACGACTCGCTGACGGCCCGCGAGAGCGCGCGGGCCGACTCGCTGCGGCGCGCGGCCGACACGACCGCGAAGCGCGACACGACCGGGCCGCCGCGGGCGCCGAACCTCGCCCAGGCCGTCGCCGCCGCCCAGGCCGGGGCGGCGGCCACTCCCGCCCGCCCCGCCCCGCCCGCCGGGTCCGCCGCGGACACGTCGCGCATCCGCCGGCTGCTGCGGCAGCGTCCCGCGCCATTCGACCGGCTCGTGGTGCGGGTGCGGGAGAAGCTGCTACCCGGCTCGAAATACCTGATTCGGGCGCGCGGCGCGACGAACCTGAACGGCGCCGCGGCCGATGGGCAGGCCGTGCTGGCGATCCCGGTCCCGAAGCCGGCGCGCGCGCCACGCGATACCGCCCCCGCCCCCCCACCCACTCCCCGGCGTCCCGGGCCCCCGAAGCCCCCATGACCGACCCGCGCCGCTCGCTGCCGGCGGTCGACGCCCTGCTCGCCGCGCCCGACGTGACGGCGCTGGCGCGCGCCCACCCGCGCAGCCTCGTCGTGCGCGCGGTGCGCGAGACGCTGGAGTCGGCCCGCGCCAACGGCGGGGCGGCGCCCCCGGAGGGGTGGGGGCCCGCCGTCCGAGCGTGTCTCGAGCGGCTCGCCGCGCCGTCGTTCGTTCCCGTGATCAACGCCACGGGTGTGGTGCTGCACACCAATCTCGGCCGCGCGCCGCTCGCCGCTGCGGCGCTCGCCGCGATGCAGCGCATCGCGGCAGGCTACGCGTCGCTCGAGTACGACGTCGGGCGCGGCAGCCGCGGCTCGCGCCAGCGCCACTGCCGCGATCTGCTGATCGAGCTGACCGGGGCGGAGGACGCGCTCGTCGTGAACAACGCGGCGGGGGCGCTGCTCCTCGCCCTGAGCGCCTTGGCGCGCGGCGGCGAGGCGGTCGTGTCCCGCGGGGAGCTGGTCGAGATCGGCGGGTCGTTCCGGATCCCGGACATCCTGGCGCGCTCGGGCGCGCGGCTCGTGGAGGTCGGCGCGACGAACCGCACCCACCGCGCGGATTACGACGCCGCCCTGACGCCGGGCACGCGGCTGCTCCTCAAGGTCCACCGCTCGAATTTCCAGGTCACCGGGTTCACGGCCGAGGTGCCGGCGCGGGAGATCGCCGCGCTCGGGCACGAGCGCCGCCTGGCGACCCTCTACGACCTGGGCAGCGGACTGCTGGTCGATCTGTCGGCCTGGGGCCTCGCCGGCGAGCCGGGTGTGCGCGACGCGCTCGCGAGCGGGGTCGACCTCGTCGCGTTCAGCGGCGACAAGCTGCTGGGCGGCCCGCAGGCGGGCCTGCTCGTCGGCACGGCCGCCGCTGTCGGCGCCTGCAAGAACGATCCCATCGCCCGGGCCGTGCGCGCCGACAAGCTGACGCTGGCGGCGCTCGAAGCGACGCTTGCGCTGTATCGCGATCCGGAGGCGGCGCGCCGGGAGATCCCCGTGCTGCGGATGCTCACCACGGACCCGGCCGAACTGCGGCGCGCCGCGGAGGTGCTGGCCGGGGGCGTGGGCCGCGGCAGCGACGTGATCGCCGGCGAGTCCGAGGTCGGCGGCGGCTCGTTCCCCGGTGCGAAGCTCAAGACGTGGTTGGTTCAGCTAACGGCTAACCGGCTAACGGCTGACGATGTGGCGGCCCGGCTGCGGGGACAGGACCCACCCGTCGTGGCCCGCATCCAGGACGACCGTGTGGTGCTCGACCCCCGCACGATCCTTCCCGGGCAGCTCGACGTCCTCATCGGGGCGGTACGGGCCGCGCTCGATGGCTAGGGCCGTCTTCCTCGACCGGGACGGCACGATTCTCGAGGACCCCGGATTCCTGCACCAGCCCGGCCGCGCCCGCCTGCTCCCCGGCGCGGGCGAGGCGATCCGGCGGCTCAACGCCGCCGGCTTCCTCGTCGTCACGGTCAGCAACCAGTCGGGGATCGCGCGCGGGCTGTACGATGTGGCGGCCTACCACGCCGTGCAGCGGCGGCTCGGCGAGCTGCTCGCCGCGCACGGCGCGCGCATCGACGCCGCCTACTTCTGCCCGCACCACCCGGAGATCACGGGGCCCTGCGAGTGTCGCAAGCCGGGCACGCTGCTGTTCCGCGAGGCGCAAGCCGCGCTGGGGATCGACTTCGGCCGTTCGGCCTTCGTGGGCGACCGGCCCAGCGACGTCGAGCCGGCGCGCGCCCTCGGGGGGCGTGGCATCCTGGTGGAGACGGGTGCCGGGGGAGCGCACGTCGCGCAGGCGCGCGTGCTGAGCGCGACGGTGGTGCGCGACCTCGTTGCGGCCGTGGACGAGATTGTGCGGGCGGCCTAGGCGCCGCAGATTTGCTGCGTGATCGCCGTCCGCCGCCCTGCCCTGCTCCTCGTAGCGGTCGCGCTCGGCACGCGCGGGCTGGCGGGGCAGACGCCGCTCCGGATCGGGCAGAGCATCACGGCGCGCCTCACCCTCGCGGACCGGCAGCTCGCGGACAGCTCCCGCTACAAGCTGTACACGTTCGACGCCCGCCTCGGCGACACCGTGAGCGCCGACATGTCGTCGGACGACCTCGACGCCAACCTGATCCTCACGGATGCCTCGGGGAACCCGCTCGCCCGCAACGACGACGCGGGCGGCGCCTGCAACGCGCACCTGAGCTTCGTCATGCCCGCCGCCGGAACCTACGAGCTGTTCGCGAACTCGAGCTCGCCGGGCGAGCTGGGCGACTTCACCGTCTCGCTGGTACAGGGGGTGACGGCGGCGGCGCGCGACACGACCTGCCGCGGGTTCGGGCGGGTCAAGGGCGTGATCCAGGTCGGTCAGACGGTCAAGGGCCAGCTCACGGCGGGCGACCAGCTCTTGCGGGCCGACTCGAGCTACTACCAGCGCTGGGTGCTGCCGCTCGAGGCGGGCCGCACCGTCACCGTCGATCTCGCGTCGGACGACTTCGACTCCTACCTGCTCGTCACGCGCGGCCGGGGCCAGAAGCTCGTCGAGAACGACGACGGCGGCGGGGGCTGCAACGCGCGCGTCGTGTACGCGGCGACGGACGACCATCCGGTGCGCCTCGTCGTGAACAGCGCCGGGAAGTTGCAGACCGGTCACTTCACGCTGCGCGTCGCAGACGGCGCCCGGCCGCTCGAGCCGAAGGGGAGCTGCCGCTTCCGGGCGCTGCGACAGCAGGCGGAGGCGCGGGCCGTCACCGCCGCCGGGGCCCACCAGATCCGCGTCGGCCAGACGCTCCCGGGACAGCTCACGACGAGCGACTCGCTCTATCCCGACACCACCTACTACCAGTTCTGGCAGTTCTCGCCGCGGGCCCGGCAGCAAGTCACGATCGACCTCGCCTCGGACGAGTTCGATCCCGTGCTGATCCTGCGCGGGCTGGACACCACGGTCGTGAACCACCACGGTGGCCCCGGCTGCAACGCCCGCGTGTCGCTCGCCTTCCCCGAGACGGGCCCCTACACCATCCTCGTCAACACGTCGAGCGAGCCGCCGCGCCAGACGGGCCGCTTCACGCTCTCGCTCAGCGAGGGACACAAGGACCGGGTGTCGGACGAGTGCCGGCCCCCCAGGCCTTCGCGCCCGGCCGCCTCGGGCGACGGCCAGGGGGCGCACACGATCGCGGTGGGACAGGCCATCGAGGGTGTGCTCACCGGGACGGATCACCTCCGCCCGCGCGACAGCACCTACTCACAGAGCTGGACCATCGCCGGGACCGCGGGACAGGTGGTCACGGTGGACCTCGAGTCCGCGGCGTTCGACCCTTACCTGTTCGTGGCGGGCCCGGGGATCGGCACGAGCCTCCAAGACGACGACTCGGGCGGGAACTGCAACGCCCGCCTCACCCTGACGTTCCCACAAACGGGCGATTACGTCATCGTGGTGAACAGCTCCACCAAGCACGGGACGGGCCCCTTCAACCTCAGCGTCACGAAGGGGGCGAAGGCGAAGTCCCTCACCCGCTGCGACCGCCCAAGCTGAGCCCCGCGCCGGCGCGCGTCGCCGTGCTCGTCTCGGGCAGCGGGACGAACCTGCAGGCGCTGCTCGACGCGCTCGGGCCCGCGGGCCCGGCCCGCGTGGTGCACGTCATCTCGACCCGGCCGGACGCGGGCGCGCTGGAGCGCGCGCGTGCTGCCGGCGTCCCCACCACAGTCCTGTCCGACGCCCGCGACGCGGTCGAGCTGCTCGCGGCCCTGCGCGACGCGGACCTCGCCGTGCTCGCCGGATACCTGCAGCGGATCCCGCCGGCCGTGGTCGCGCGGTTTCGCCTGCGGCTGATTAATATCCACCCGGCCCTGCTCCCCGCGTTCGGCGGCCCCGGCATGTACGGCCGCCGGGTGCACGAGGCCGTGCTCGCGAGCGGGGCGGCGATCTCGGGAGCCACCGTCCACTACGTGGACGAGGAGTACGACCGCGGGCCGATCATCGCGCAGTGGCCGGTCCCGGTGCGCGCCGGAGACACTCCGGAATCGCTGGCGGCGAGGGTGCTCGAGGTCGAGCATCGCCTGCTGCCGCGCGTGGTGCTGGAGCTGGTGCGCCGGGGGCTGCCGGAGGTGCCGGTGCGACTGCTTGCCGTGGGTTCGACATTCGTCGCGGGAGACCAGCTTGGGGTGGACTTCGAACAGGGCAGCTAGGCGGCCAGGCGGCCAGGTTGTTAGAGTTACGGCCCTAGCGGGGGCCTTGTTAACCGCCTATCCGCCTAACCGCCTATCCGCCCAGACCGTCGACCAGCTCGCGGTGCGCCTGTCGGCGATGACCGCGGTCACGGGCCTCGAGCAGGCGATGGCGGACTCGCTGCTCCTGCTCGTCCCCGGCAGCGCCCGCGATCGCGCCGGCAACGTCACGCTCACGCTGGGCGCGGCGGGTCCCAAACGGCTCGTCGCCTGCCCACTCGACGAGGTGGGCTACGTCGTGGGCAACGTGACGGACGACGGCTACCTCACCGTGCGGCGCGTGGGGGTGCGGATCGCCTACCCGCTGTTCGACCAGCAGCTCGAGGGCCAGCCCGTCACCGTGTTCGGCGCCGGGGGAGCGGCGGTGCCGGGCGTGGTCGCGGTCAAGTCGACCCACCTGACGCGGGGCCGGCCGGCGGCATCCGATCCCGTGTTCACCGCGGACAACGCCTACGTGGACGTGGGCGCCAGATCGCGCGACGACGTGCGCGCGCTCGGGATCGCCGTGCTCGCTCCCGTCGCGCTCACCAAGCGCCCGCACCGCTACGGCGACCGCCTGCTCGCCGCCCCCGCGGCGGGGCGCCGCGCCGCCTGCGCCGCGCTGGTCGCGGCTGCACGCGTGAAACCCCGAGTGAAGGGCACCGTGGTCGTCGCGTTCACGGTCCAGAGCCTCTACGCCACGAACGCAGGACTCAGTACCGTGCAGGCGCTGCGGGGGCCGTTCGACGAGACCAAACAGCTCACGCTCGCGACGCGCTACACCGACACGGCCGTGGAGACGGTGTCGCTCAAGGACGCCGAGGAGCTGGAGCGGGAGCTCCTCAAGTGGATGGAGGGGAGATGAGACAGGCGGGCAGGCGGTTAGGCGGGCAGGCGGTTAGAAAGGCAGGGCTGGCTGCGGTCCTGCTGACCGCCTATCCGCCTAACCGCCTAACCGCCCAGGACCCCGCACGGATCTCCGAGACGCAATCCGTCCTCACCACCCTCGTCGAGACTTACGGCGTCTCCGAGGCTGAAGGGCCGGTGCGGGAGGCCGTGAAGCGTCTCCTGCCCCCGTGGGTGAAGAGCGAGACCGACACGGCAGGCAACTTGTGGGTGCGGGTCGGTCAGGGTGATCCGGTGGTCGTCGTCATCGCACACCTCGACGAGATCGGCTTCCGGGTGACGGCGATCCGTGACGACGGCGCGCTCGAGCTGCAGCCGCGCGGCGGCTTCTTCGCCTCCTTGTACGAGGCGAAGCCCGCGCTCGTGCACACGGAGCGCGGCCCCGTGCCCGGCGTGTTCGTCCCCCGGGACACCGGGTTCTCGCGCCACACGCCGCCGCCGCTGCGCGTGGACGTGGGCACGACGTCGCGCCAGGCGACGGAGGCGCTCGGGATCAGGCCCGGTCACACGGTGACGATGCCGAAGCAGTTCGTGCGGCTCGCGGGGACGCGCGCCACGGGGCGGTCGTTCGACGACCGCGTCGGCTCCGCGACGCTGGTGCTTGCCCTGCGCCACCTCGACCGCGCCGCCGTGAAGCATCAGGTGATCTTCATCTGGAGCACGCGTGAGGAGATCGGGCTCGAGGGCGCGCAGGGCGCCGCCGCGATCCTCGGCACGACGGCGCGGCGCGTGCACGCGGTGGACACGTTCGTCTCCGCCGACTCACCGCTCGAGCTAGCGAACTTCGCCGTCGCCCCACTCGGGCAGGGAGCCGCGGCGCGGGCGCTGGACCAGTCCTCCGTCACGCCTCCCTCCTACGTGGACTCGCTCGCCGCCGTGGCGAAGGCGCGCGGCGTGAAGCTCCAAATCGGCACCACGATGGGCGGCAACGACGGCTCCGTGTTCACGCGCTATGGCGTCGTGGACGTGGCGCTCGGCTGGCCGCTGCGCTACGCCCACTCGCCGGCCGAGCTGGTGGACCTCGGCGACGTGGCGAGTCTCGCCGACCTGGTCCAGGCAATCGCCGAGTCCTGGTGAGAGCGCTGCTGTCGGTCTCGGACAAGCGCGGCATCGTGGAATTCGCCCGGGCCCTCGCCGCGCTCGGCTGGGAGATCGTCTCGACCGGCGGCACCGCGGCCGCGCTCAAGGAGGCGGGCGTGCCCGTGCTCCCCATCGAGCAGGTCACCGGGTTCCCCGAGATCATGGACGGCCGGGTGAAGACGCTGCACCCCAAGGTGCACGGCGGCCTGCTCGCCCGGCGGCGCCATCCGGGCGACGCGGCGGCGCTCAAGCAGCACGGCATCACGCCGATCGACCTCGTGGCGGTGAACCTCTACCCCTTTCGCGACACGGTCGCGCGGCCCGACGTCCGGTTCGAGCAGGCGATCGAGCAGATCGACATCGGGGGACCCTCGATGCTCCGCTCGGCCGCGAAGAACCACCAGGACGTGATCGTCGTCGCGGACCCGGATGACTACCCCGCGGTGATCGCGGCGCTCAAGGCAGGTGAACTGAGCCCGGGCGCTAGCCCGGGGTTGCGCCGGGAGCTCGCGGCCAAGGTGTTCGCGCACACCGCGGCCTACGACGCCGCAATCCACGCGTACCTGGCGAAGGACGGCGCCGCCTGGCCCGAGCAGCTCACGCTCGCGCTGCAGCGGCGCCAGACGCTGCGTTACGGGGAGAACCCGCACCAGGCCGCGGCGCTCTACGCGACCGAGGAGCCCGGCATCCGCGACCTGCGGCAGCTGCACGGCAAGGAGCTGTCGTTCAACAACCTGCTCGACGTGGACGCCGCCGTCGCCGCGGTCGCCGCGTGGCCCGACCGCATCGCGTGCGCCGTCATCAAGCACACCACGCCGTGCGGCATCGCGCTCGGGCGCTCGCCGGCGCAGGCGTACGAGCGCGCGCTCGCGACCGACCGCATCTCGGCGTTCGGCTCGGTGATCGCGTTCAACCAGGCCGCTGACCGCGCGGCCGCGGACGCCATGCGCGAGCTGTTCGTCGAGGTGGTGGTCGCGCCCGAGTTCAGGGACGACGCCCTCGCGGTGTTGCGGGAGAAGAAGAACCTGCGGGTGATCGCGCTGCCCCGGCTCTCAGACCGGCCGAGCTGGGACTTCAAGCGCCTGCGCGGCGGCTTCCTCGTCCAGGAGCGGTTTCGGCCGAGCCGGGCGATGGACGAAGCGGCGTGGAAGGTGGTCACCCGCCGTGCGCCGACGACGGACGAGTGGCGCGACCTGCGGTTCGCGTGGGCGGCGGTGGGGAGCGTCAAGTCCAACGCCGTGCTGCTCGCGCGGGACGAGGCCGCCATCGGGATCGGCGCGGGGCAGATGAGCCGGGTGGATGCTTCCTTCCTGGCCGTGCACAAGGCCCGCCAGCAGGACCACGATCCGGCGGGTGCCGTGTTAGCTTCCGACGCGTTCTTTCCGTTCCCCGACGGGGTAGAAGAGGCCGGAGCGGCGGGGGTGCGGGCGATCATTCAGCCGGGCGGCTCTGTCAAGGACGACGAGGTCACGGCCGCCGCCGATCGGCTGGGTCTCGCCATGGTGTTCACCGGCGTCCGGCAATTCCGTCACTGAACCGCGGACCGACATGACCGACCTGCTCGCCCCGACTCGCATGGAACCCGCGCGCGAACCGGCCCCGGGCCCCCTCGGTAGGCTGGGCGACTGGCTGCGCGGCCCGGACGACGGCACGCGCCCGCCCTACGGCATCGCGGCTCTCGTCTCGCTCGCGGCGCTCGTCCTCTACGTGGCGACGCTCGCGCCCACGACGCAGTTCTGGGACACCTCCGAGTACATCGCCGCCGCCTACGTGCTCGGCGTCCCGCATCCGCCCGGGAATCCGCTGTTCGTCCTCATCGCCCACGCGTGGGGCCTGCTGCCGCTCGCGGCAAGCTACGCGCAGCGGATCAACCTGCTGGCGGCGGTGACGAGCGCGCTCGCCGCCGGGTTCTGGTTCCTGGTGGGCGAGCGCTGGCTCCGGCCCATCGTTCCCGCCGTGTGGCCCCGGCGGCTCGCCGCGCTGGCGGGCGCGATCTGCTCCGCGACCGCGTTCACCGTGTGGAATCAGTCGGTCGTGAACGAGAAGGTGTACACGCTGAGCCTGCTCTCGATCGCGCTCGTCCTGTGGCTCGCCGTGCGCTGGGGCGATCAGGCGAGCGAAGACCGGCGCGACCACCACTTGCTCGTCATCGTGTACCTGCTCGGCCTCACCGCGACGAACCACCTCATGGGCCTGCTCGTCGTGCCCGCCGTGCTCGTGTACGTGTTTTACACCGACCCCAAGATCCTCATCAGCCCGCGGTTCCTCGTCGCGGCGGCGGTCGTCGCCGCGGTGGGCATCAGCGTGTGGCTGTTCTTGCCGATCCGCGCCGGGTTCTTCCCCCCCATCAACGAGGGGGAGCCGACCAACTGGGCGGCGCTCAAGGCGGTGCTGAACCGCGAGCAGTACGGCAAGCCGTCCGTGTTCGACAACCCCACCTACGCCCCCGGTGCCGGCAACCCGGGGCACACCGTGTCGCTCTACTGGGCCCAGATCATGATGTGGTGGCAGTACTTCACCTGGCAGTGGGGGCACGACTGGAACGAAGGGCTGCGGCGCGGCCTCGCCGTGGTGTTCGGCTCGCTCGGGCTGCTCGGCGCCTGGCGCCACTGGAAGGCGGACAAGCGCTCGGCCCTCGCGATCACGTCGCTCATGTTCACGTTCACGCTGCTCCTCATCTTCTACCTGAACTTCAAGTACGGCTTCTCGCAGTACCTCGACAAGCCGCAGCTCGCGCGCGAGGTGCGCGAGCGGGACTACTTCTACATCGCCTCGTTCGCCCTGTGGGGCATCTGGGTCGGGATGGGCCTTGCGGCCCTGATGGAATGGGGCCACGAGTTCCTCGAGGAGCGCGAGCCGGACGACGCGAGGCGGTGGCTGCTCGCGACGCCGGTGCTCGTCGTCTGCTTGATCCCCCTGTTCGGCAACCGGCTCACGGCCTCGCGTGCTCACGAGACGATGGCGCGCGACTTCGCCTACGACCTGCTGCAGTCGGTCGAGCCCTACGGGGTGCTCGTGACCGCGGGCGACAACGACACCTTCCCCCTGTGGTACGCCCAGGAGGTGGAGAGCATCCGCAAGGACGTCACGGTGGTGAACCTGTCGCTCGCGAACACGGACTGGTACCTGCGGCAGGTGCAGCGGCGCCCGGTGTTCGAGTTCGACTCCACCCGGGCCCCGGCCTCCTACCGCGGCCGCACGTGGCCCAAGCCGACGACGCCGGTCCTGAGCTACACCGCGGACCAGCTCGCGGCGCTGCAGCCGTACTACGTGCTCGACAAGAAGACGCCGGTGAACCTGGGTCAGATCGCGACGACGCTCGACCCCGAAGCCCTGGGGCGGCAGTACGTCGAGCGCGCCGACGTCGTCGTGCTACAGGCGATCAAGGACAACTGGGGGAAGCGGCCCTTCTACTTCTCGCGCACCGTGGGGCTGTACGCCGACCAGTTCGGGCTCACGGCCTACCTCGAGGGCCAGGGATTCGCGCGCAAGCTGTGGGCCGCGCCGATCCCCGCGTCCGACAGCATCAAGCCGATCCAGTCGCTCGGCTACGTCAACATCCCGCGCACCACGAAGCTCTTGTTCGAGGTGTACCACGCCGACGCCGCCGCGCGCTCGCGACCGCGCGGCTGGGTGGACCGGCCGTCGGAGGGGATCCCGGCGCTGTACGGCCTCATCTACCAGGCGATGGCGCCGGTGCTGCGGGACAAGCACCCCGACCTCGCGACCAAGGCGTTGGTGCTCGCGGACTCGATCTTCAAGAACACGAGCTACGGGTTCACGCCGCCGCCGGAGCGGTGATGCAAGCCGCTACTTGACCTGACCGACGCAGAACTGCGACGTGGGCAGTCCCACGACGTATGACAGCACGATCAGCGCATCGAACGCCGCCAGACGCCCGTCGCAGTTGGCGTCCCCGTTGGGATCGTAGATCCAGCCCCCCGGCAGCGGCAGTCCCACGACCCCGGTGAGGATGCCCTGCGCGTCGATGGCCGAGACCTGCCCGTCGAGATTGACGTCACCGCGCAGGACAACGGCGCCCGGGACGGTATACGCGAACATGCCGCGACCGTGCGTCGCCGCGACGACAGTCTGCGTCGCATTCTGCAGCGCGAGATCGAGCACGGTGACGTTCGGCATCCCTGGGGTCGAGGGGGCCCAGCTCGACCCGTCGTCCGCAGACCGGAAGACTCCCAGGTCCGTCCCGATGTAGAGCTCGTCGCTCCCCGGGAGACGGATGATGGCATTCACCGGGACGTCGATGAGATTCGAGCTGATGTTTTGCCAGCTGACGCCGCGGTTCACGGTCCTGAAGACATGCCCGGAGCCAAACCCCGAGACCGTGAGGTACGCGCGCTGTGGATCGGAGGACGCGACGGCGATGTCTGTGACCCAACGATTCGGTAACCCGGAAGTCACAGGCGTCCAGCTCCCGCCGCCATTCGCGGTCACCTGGACGTTGCCGTCGCTCGTGCCAACATAGAGCGTCTGCGGGTCTGCCGGCGCGATTGCGATGGCAGAGACTGCGTTCCGGTTCGTCCCCCCAAGCTTCGTCAGGTCTCCGCTGATCGGGCTCCACGATTCCGCCTTGTCCCCCGTGCGATACAGCCGGTGTGTGCCGAAGTAGAGGACCTGCGGGTTGACCGGATCCATCACTAGGGGCGGTATGAAGAGGGCTGGGTCGGTGAAGTCTATGCCACTTGCCTTGAACGAGAACGCCCCGCTCGTCCCGGCGTCCCGGCGGCGAGGTCCTGCATAGGGCGGAAACCACTCCTCCTCGGCGTACGCCGTGGTCGGCGTCTGGAAGTCGATGGCTGTGAATCCGCCGTCACCGCCCAGCACCTGCGACCACACCGGCGCTCCGGTGTATTCGACCGTGCCATTGTCTTGCGTGCCGCCCAGGATATCGGGCGAGGAATTGGGGGAGAGGGAAATGCCAGGGTAGAATTGCGTGATCGCAAGATTGGTGTTGAGGCTGACCCAGCTCTGGCCCTGATCCACTGACCTATACACGCCCCCGTCGTTTCCCACGAAAAGAATGGAGGGATTTCGTGGGTCGAACGCAATTGCATGCTGGTCTGCGTGCATCGAGCCACCGATGTAGCTGAACGAAGCGCCCCCGTCAGTTGAGCGGTACAGCCACACGCCGCCGAAGTAGACGAGGTTGGGATTCGTGGGATCAACCGCGACCACCAAGTCGTACCAGCATTGGGTGTCGCAGGATAAGCCTGAAGCACCACCGACACTCGTCCAGGTAGCACCTCCGTCCAGCGACTTGAAGAGGCCCAGCAGAGCACCGTCATCTCCTCCGGCTCCGAACGCGTCCTGCACAGCGGCGTAGAGCGTAGAGGGTGAAGATACTGAGATCGCCAGTTGGATTCGCCCGACGTTAGTAGTCGGGAATCCCCCCGCCAGACGGGTCCAGGTGGCGCCCCCATTCATTGACTTGTACACCCCGCTTGGCACGGCGCCGGGGTTACACGACGTAAGAGCGCACCCAATGGCCGCAAATAGAACGGCACGGTCGGACGGATGCTGTACGAAGTCCGTAGTGTACGCCGCAAGCACTTGGCTCCAGGCTGCTCCGCTGTTCGTGGACTTGTACAGCCCGAAGCTGGTCGCGGCGAAGACCGTCGAGCTCGTGGCCGAGCCCGCGGTCGCAGGATCCACGACGATCTTGGCGATATGGGCCCCACCCGTTGGTGTGTCGAAGATCGAGCCGCCCAGCTGGATCCAGGTAACGCCGCCATCCGTCGATCGGAGCACGCCGCAGCCGTAGTAACTGTCGCCCGCGAAATGCATCTCTCCGGTGCCTGCATACACGATACTGGGCGCGATGGGATCCACCGCCAATGCGCCCATGGCCAGCGAGCATTCCGCATCCGTCAGTGGCGTCCAATCCCCGCCGCCGTTCACGGTCTTCCAGACGCCGCCGTCCGCTGCACCCGCGTACAGCGTGTTGGAGTTCGCGGGGTCCACGGCAAGCGCCGAAACGCGGCCCGAGTAGGCATAGGGGGAAATCGCGCTCGGACCAAGGCTCGCCCAGCCCGCGGCGCTCGATGTCACCTGAAGCTTCTGCGACAGGACGGCGGCAGGCCAGCGCGCCTGATAGCTGGCTCGGGCCCGCTGCAACGCGTTGGGCGGAATCTGCTCGAACGGATAGGCGCGTTGCCGGTAGAAATAGTTCAACCGCTCCAGGGGATTTTCCGTCTCCGGCCTGCGTTGGGCGGCCAAAAAACCGGGCGCCATAGCAAGGATGGCGAGACCGCATATGAGCAGAGGCAATCGGAACTCTCTCACCAGGTGCATGTCCCTACCGTCGTGTCGAGCCAAGGCGGACGCTCCGGTGGAGTGGATTCGTCGGTAGGCGATTCCCGAAGTCCGTCCCGTTCATCTCGTCGAGCGTCAGCTCCATCGAGGCGAGGGCTCTCGGGTCGTTGACCCTGAACTTCACCGCAAAGAGCCTTCCGTCCGCAAAGCCTTCAACGGCCGCGCCCGCAGCCCTGATATGGCCCGGCTGTGGGTTCAGCGCACGCATGCCCGAAGGCAACGCGGACTCGGCGACAAAGGCCAGCCCGCCGGGGTCATACCGCAGGTGGGCCGTGAAGCTTGCGATGGCCTTCAAGCCGGGGACCGCAGCGACGTTCGCCGTCACCGTGACGGTAGAGTCGCGTCGGGGGTCGTCGCTCGACACCGTCAGGTACAGCACGGATCGGGTCTCGGGTGCCGGGGGCTCCGTGATCGATCTCCGCGGATCGTCCCTGCACGTAATTGCCATGACGGCAAGCCCGATCCGGGAGAGAGTCGCTAGGCTACGCATGGACGCCTCCACATTCGACCTGCACTTCCCGCTCAGCGCGTGGCCAGTGGATGCGTCACCGCCACCGTCTGCGCCAGTAAATCCGTGAACGTCCCTGCTCCCGCCACCTCCGACGTGGCGAGCCCAAGGTACCCTGCGACGCCGGCCACGGGGCCGGCCCGGAACGTGATCCGCAACAGCTCAACGCGCCCCGCGAATCCGTTCGCGTCCGCCATCGCCAGAGCCAGCGAACCGCTCGCCGCATTGGACGCGTTGACCGTTGGAGATACGCCGCTGCCGCCGTTCGTGTGGGATTGATAGGCCAGGACCGACGGATTCCATGTCACCAACACGCGAGTGGAGCCCAGCAGCTCCCCCGAGGCTCGCATGTCCATGATCACGGTGATCGTAACCACCGCATTGGTCTGATATGAGAACTGGGCGATGTCGGCCATCAATACGGGCCCGCCAGGCACCGCCACCACCGCGAGCAACGAGTCCGCTGGCGAGCTGCCGCCTTCAGCCCTCGCTGTGACGACCGCTTGCCCTCGAGTCTCACCAGTGACAGTACCAGCCGCCGAGACCGAGGCCGCTGAAGGATTCCGACTCACGTACGTCACCAGCGGGTTCGCGACCGGGTCGCCGAAGGGGTCCTGCACGGTCACGGTCGTCCCAGCGGTGGAGCCGACATCGACGATCAGCGACTTCGGTGTGAGGACCAGGGAGCTGGGTGCACCCGCGCCCACAGTCGTGGCGGTCACCATGTTCGAGTACGGCGAGTTGCCCACGCCATTGGAGGCCCGTACCCGGTAGCTGTAGCCCGTCCCCGGCGTGAGCCCCGTGTTCTGGAAGGTCGTCAAGCTTGGCCCCACGGTTGCAATCTCGATGAAGCTCGTCGTGCCCTCCGGTGCCCGCTCGATCCGGAAGCCATCCTCGTTGGTCGCGTTGTCCGTCCAGGCCAAGTTGATCTGGCTGCCCGATGCCACCGTCGCCACCAGATTCGTAGGGGCCGCCGGCGTGCTCAGGGTCGTCACCGTGGCGGTGTTGGAGTACCCTGAGGTCCCACCCGCGTTGTAGGCCAGCACCCGGTAGCTGTAGCTCGTCCCTGCGCTGAGCCCGGTGCTCTGGTAGCTCGACGCGTTCGGCCCGACCGAGGCGATCTCCGTGAAGCTCGCCGTGCCCCCCGGCGCCCGCTCGATCTGGAAGCCATCCTCGTTCGCCGCGTTGTCCTGCCACTGGAGATTGATTTGGGTCGCTGAGCCCGGCGCGGCGACCGCCGTGAGGTTGGAGGGTGCGGCCGGCGCAGCAGGAGGTCCGCCGCTGTCCTTGCAGTACGCGGACGCGACGACGGCGAGGGTCACGGCCAGCAACGTCCTCCAAGACGACACACGCTCGACTGACTTCACACTTCAAAAGTGCAGCCAGAACCGCCCATCGCCAGGATGCGACACGGTCGAGCATTGACCGCGCTTCGCCCGGCCGCGTAGCTTAGCGCCCGGGAGGGCTGGCCGAACGGTAAGGCACCGGTCTTGAAAACCGGCGGGCGCAAGCCTTTAGAGGTTCGAATCCTCTGCCCTCCGCGTTCTCCCGCAACAACTTGGCGCATCGCTGGCATTGGGGTCAGGCGCCTCCGCTCGCCGATTGTCCCCCGGTTGTCCCCCCGGGGCTCGTGGTCCGGCTGGACCCCTCACCGGATCGGTGCGGACTACCTGCCCCTCCACTTGGCACCGACTTCGCAACGGGGGGGCTTGTGAGCGCGTGCCGGCTGGGGCGATTCGCACCTTTGCCGGCGTGCTGCCGGTGCCGTGCTCGGCCTGTGACCCTGCGGTTTTCAGATTCGGCGGGAGCTCGCAATCATCGGCAGGCCAACACGATCTACGCCTGTGTCCCCCGACTGTCCCCTACGTTCATCGGCGATTGGGGGCGAGCCGCACGCTCAATATTCCGCGCGCGCGCATTGCTATTCCGGCGGTGTCTCCGACGTAAACGACAGAGTTACGTGACGGGCTTCGGTGTCTCGTGAGGGCTGGGTTTGTACTGCCGAGCGTGTGCCGCAAGCCGATCCGGCCGACGCGGTCGCTACGGCAAAAATGTCGAGTGGATGGAAAAGGTCAGCGACGAGCAATACCGCCGATGATCCTCAGTCATCCGA
>Ga0209266_1000492_pt1 | contig 30532 bp, 28 predicted proteins | sample GraSoiAngelo_132_FD_185889 | JGI IMG/M metagenome (GOLD analysis project Ga0209266, IMG submission 185889) | Grasslands soil microbial communities from the Angelo Coastal Reserve, California, USA - 14_0929_02_40cm (SPAdes) (version 2) | ecosystem: Environmental > Terrestrial > Soil > Grasslands ...
CGCGATTAGGTTTTAGGAATTCGAGCGCGAACATGAGCACAACCACGAGTGGCCAAGGCGAATGGATCAAAATCGATCTGCACATTCACACTCTCGATGATCCCAAAGACGCGGTGGATTATTCCGCGCACCAATTGCTTGAGCGCGCGCTCTCACTCGGGTTTCGCGTCCTGGCCATCACGCTGCACGATGCTGTATTCGACCGAAAGGACGTGTACGCTGACGCAGCGGCAATGGGGATTCTACTTATCCCCGCCGCTGAGGTGCGCTTGTGCGGCGCGGATGTGATCGTGCTGAATGTGACTTCCGAAGAGGTCGCAGAGTTAAGAGATTTCGATGATCTGCGACGGCTGCGAACGCGGCGCGGGACTTCTGTCTTCACTATCGCGCCGCACCCCTTCTATGTTTTTGGTAGTTCAATCGGGGAACGTCTATTCACAGAAATCGATTGCTTCGATGCAATCGAGCTGTGCCATTTTCATAAGGGTCTGTTCAATCCAAACAGGCGCGCGGAAACAGCGGCGCGGCATTTTGGCAAACCAATGATCGCCACCTCAGACGCACACCAGTTGCACGCCTTCGGCCATCATTATACGAGCATACAGGTTCCCGCCGATCTTACGGTGGAAAACGTGCTCGCCGCGTTGCGTTTAGGGCCGCTTAAAATAACGAGTCCTGCGTGCACTTTTGTTGATCTTGTGAGCACGATTTATTTTGTTTTCCTCGCACACCCATTCCGCGTACGACGAAAGTTCGCTTCGGCGAGAAATTCCTGTAGAAGCAACACGCCCGTAGCGCCTCAGCGCTGAGGGGCTGGCGAATTCAGATCGTAAATTGCGCCCCAATCGCCGGATGCCACAAGAAAAGACGTGGCTTCCCAAGGGCGGCTGCTTGATTGGTAGTTCGTCTTTTCGTCTTGGCCCCAGAAAATATAGCGGACACCTAAAGCCTGGGCAGCCTCGCGCCAGTTTGCGGCTCCGTTCATTAACTCTGTCAGCCGATTGCTTGCGTCGGTGGAGTTGAATCCTTCCGTCCAGAGATGACCCGGATATCCCAGCACAGCTTTCCGTCCCTGCAGCAACACGGGATGATTGTAGGTCGGGTAACTGGCGAATCGCGCTTCTACCGGCAAAGGCCGAAGCGCCGCGCCGGCGTAGTCGAGTCTCGCGCGCTCGATGAGTCCAAAGCCCGGGTGTCCGGCAGAGAGTCCACCCAGCAAAGTAACAAACCCGGATCCGAAAAGTGCAATGCATATCGCCGCCCGTTCCGGAAAGGCCCAGCGGCCGATGATGTCGCTCCAAAGAAAGGGAAGAATAAGAAAGTAGCCCCAGACCATGAGCTTAAGGTTGTCCCATTCCCATGGGGCGGTTTTGAAAAAGTACCCCGCGGCGAAGATAACAATTGCCGGCAAGACAAAGGCGACGTCCGCTGGAGGTCTGTCACCCCAACGCCAGCCCGATTTCCAAATACGCCATCCGACCAAGCCGACGAGGGCCAGCGCAAGCGGAATCCACAAGCCGAAGTTTGTTAACCAAAACTGAAAAAATGGAGCGATGACGCCGTTCCATGTTTTTTGCAACAGCAACCCAAACATGGTGGACGATCCAAAATTCGCAGTTCCGCCCATCCGGAAAAAAGGCGCTGCCAAATCTGGCGAATCCTGCGCCCAGCCGGGATGCCATTGGAGTATTGATGCTGCACGAAAATGATCGGTGACAAGCCAGACAAAAAATGTTGCTGGAATCAGCGCGATGGCCAGCATCGCCGCGGCGTGTCTGCGAATAGGCGCGCCGCGGAAAATTTCCGGCCACATTGTCGGGTGCGAAATCAGCCGACCGATTCCGGCGCTGCCATCTTTGCGAGCCGTATTCACGACAAACTGGATTTCACTGGGACGTTCAAGGAGCAGCACAAATACCAGGACGATGGTCAGGGCGATAAACGTATGAAGATTGAAAAGTGGCATTGACGCATAAAGCGAGAGCTCGACCCAGAAGAGCAAAGGTCCTCGTGCACGAGGAGCGGCGGTCTCTAGTCCACCGCTTTCTGTTGCCGCACTCGATGGTTTGAAAACCGCTGCCCCTTGCCCGAAAAACTTTTCTCGCCAATGCCAAAGCAGGACCAAACCTACCGGGATCGCGTAAAGCCATCCACGCTGCGTCACGAACATCGCCAGCGGAATGCTTTTCCAAGCGATCGGCCTGTGGGCGACATCTGCCGCGGTGCCCTGATAATCCAAAAACTTCCAGGTCTTGAAGAACTGGAACCCGGCGATCCCGCCGTTGAACAGGAAGCCTGCAACGGCAAAGCTGCCGCCCCAGCGGTAGAATGCATAAAACGTTGCGAGCGAGCCGACCAAACCGACCCAAACCAATCCGGTTATCAAGTCGACGTGAACAAGCGAAAGCAGCGCATTGAATAAATCGATCCCTGCCGGATACCTCAGTTTGCTAAAGACATAGATCGGGTTATCCGGCCAGAGCGCGACGCCGTTTGCAAAATTTTTTATCAATGTGAGATGCAACGACAGATCTCCCAGGTTATTGGGCGATTGGATCTTGTAATCGCTGCCGTCGATGTAGAACAACCAGCAAAAGGAGCGAACGGCAAACATCGCGAAGCACACCGCCACTGCCCAGAACCATACATGGCGATAGCGCATGATTGCCGACCAGGTGGCGGCATTCGGAGTGCTGTCCGGATCTGAAGCCTTTTGAGATTTTCGTACTGGCGGCTGATTCGCAGCCTTCTCTCGAATCGCCGTGTCAGAAGTTCCCAGGTAAGCTGCGACTGCGAACGCGGCGCCGCACACCAGCGCCAGCCACGCGCTCACCACGTTTAAGCCCCTTCCAGCCATTCCCAGAAACAGACCGCACACCACCGACAGATTGACGAAAGTGAGAACAGCCGAAAGCCACTTCATCGAGACGCGCTGTGCCTAGCCTCGTGGTTTCCCGACAAAATCCGGTGCTTTACCCGGGAAGAATTCCTTAAAAACCTTGGCGCTCAAATAAAGCTTCGATGGATCCTGATAGTTCCGAATCGTGAGAGTGTCAGTGTAGTAAGCGTTTTTCAACTTTGATTCGACGTCTTTGATTTTGTCTTGCTGCACCAGGAGAAAATCGCCGTCGATGTTTGCTGGCATGTTCCCTCCTTCGTAATAACCGACTCGATCGAAATCCCCCAGCATCCACGGAAGCGGGTAAACACTGGAGCGGATCAAGTGGCCGACGAGGTGATAGTACGCCGGGTCTCGTTTTGCTAGCTTCAGCAGCGGCCTGGTTAGCTTAAAGATGTCGTTGTAAGTCTGAACGTACGCGTAAGGCTCGGTAGGCGACGAGCACCGGAAGTAGTTCAGCCAAATGGATCGAACAAACGAAACGCACAAAAGAACACCTATCGCGATGTACACTTTCCGCAGGTTTTTTGGGCGAACCAACAGGATCGCCGCGCCAAAGGTAAACAGGAACGGCCAGCCAAAACTGATAATGCACCACGGCGTCTTGTATTTGACGTAGCTGTAAGCAATCAGGCTTCCCACGCCGTAAATCGCCAGATAACGCAGACTGAGGTTCTTAAATTTTTGGCAAAACAGGCACAGAATTAATCCAGCCAACATTGGCAATTCGTAACCAGAAAAATTAGTTCCGCCCGCTTCCCAGGATGGGCCCATTAATCTGAACCAATAATCCCACGGTTTTTCATGGCCGTGGCCGGCGGCGCCAGTCTCGGTCCACGCTTTGAACGCTAGATACAGCCCTTTAACACCACTCCAGTTAAAGAAAGTTCCGGAATAGAAAAATATGATCGCGACCGCGCCGACAATGAGGACGATTGCGAGATCGATCCAGCTCCAAGTTTGCTTTGCCGGCTTGGCATCCGGAACGCGGCTCAGGGCGATGGAAACTGCCAGTGCTGGAATGGCAAGCACCGCGCAGGCGACATGAATGGCATAGGTTTCCTTCGTCAGAATCATGCCCGCTAGTCCCATGCCCGCATACCAGAGGTAACTCAGCGTGCCCAATCTCCACAGACCGAGTAGTCCCAGGATGAACATGGTCGAGAAGAGTTCCAGCCAGACTTCGTGAATTGCATAGCGTCCGTAGAAAACGAAGCCGGGAGAAATCGCCATGGCCAGCGCGGCTATTCGGGCAACGTTTCGTCCCACCAATGGTTCGAACTTCAACGCCAGCCAAACACAACCAATACTTACGAGTACAACAGGCAACCGCAGTGCCCACACGTTCCGGCCAAATAAGCTCTCGAAGAGCAGCAGCACGTAGAAGTGAAGCGGACCGTGATAATTCGTCGGGTCGTACCGATAAAACCCATTTTTCATCACCTGATCGACGAACCAGCCGTTGATGCCCTCGTCGAAATGCGGCGGCTTGATGCCCAGCAGGAAAAAGCGCAGGAACACCGCTAAGCCCAGGATCGCCCACGGAATCCAGTCTGTCTCCGCTAATTGAGGCTTCCACTGCTCCAGGCGGCTGCGCAGCATCGGAAATTCTGCTGGCGCGCTCTGCTCTGCGCTGCTAGTACGCGCTGCCATGCGCATCCTTGTAACCGGTGGCTGCGGATTCATCGGGAGCAACTTTATTCGGTATATTTTGCACCATTACAAGCCAGCGTTCGTGACCAACGTGGATGTGCTCACCTACGCAGGCAATCTCGCCAATCTTGATGGCGTGGTCGAGGAACATGGCGAACGCTACGAATTTTTCAAAGCCGATATCGCTAACGCCGACCAAATGGACGCCCTGATGACCGAGCACGGGTTTTACGCGATCATCAATTTCGCAGCAGAATCGCACGTGGATCGCAGCATCAACGATCCTCTCAACTTCATTCATACAAACATCATCGGCACGAGCGTGCTGTTGGATTGTGCGCGGCGCCACGGGATCCAGCGCTTCATTCAAGTCTCAACAGACGAAGTGTACGGATCGCTCGGGACAACCGGCAGATTCACCGAGCAATCGCCACTCGATCCGAGTTCGCCGTATTCAGCGAGTAAAGCCGGTGCTGATCTTCTGGTGATTGCCTCTTACAAGACTTACGGCCAGGACGTCCTGGTGACCCGATGCTCGAACAATTACGGTCCATTGCAGTTCCCGGAAAAATTGATTCCGCTCATGATCATCAAGGCGCTTCGGGACGAGCCGCTGCCGGTCTACGGCGATGGCATGAACGTACGCGACTGGATTCATGTGACGGATCATTGCGCCGCGATTGTCGCGGCACTTTTCGAAGGGAAGCCGGGGCACGTTTACAATTTTGGCGGCGACAGCGAAATGGTGAATTTGGATGTGGTAAAAATGATTCTCGATCAACTGGGCAAGCCGCACAGCCTCATCTCATTTGTGCCTGACAGACTAGGGCATGACCGCCGCTATGCGATTGACTCTTCAGTTGCGCAACGCGAATTGAACTGGAAACCGCGCCGTAATTTTAAGGAGGGTCTGGACGAAACCATTCGGTGGTACGTCAACAATCCATCTTGGTGGCAACCCTTGCTCGAGCGCGCAGGGAGATATTGAACTGTAGCGGCAGTCTGCGACTGCCGATTTTATGAAACGACGATCAGAGATTGCCGCTACAAAATGACGAAAATTGTGATTATCGGTGCGGGCGGACGGCTAGGCGCTGCGCTCATGCGCGAATACGAAGACAAATACAACGTCGTCGGCTTTAATCACGCGCAACTTGATTTGTCGAAGTTGAATGATGTGCGCGCGAAGCTGTGCCCAACGAATTTCGACGTACTAATCAATGCTGCGGCATTCACTAATGTCGATCTTTGCGAGACCGAGCGGGATCGCGCCTATCTGATTAACGCCGAAGCGCCGGCCCTTCTTGCGAATATTTGCAGGGACAAAGCCGCCAAGCTGATTCACTTCAGTACGGACTACGTCTTCGATGGCAAGAAACGCACACCGTACACCGAAGAAGATGAAGCGAATCCGATCAGCGTTTACGGCGCATCGAAGCTAGCCGGAGAAAAGAATGTGCTCGCCGCGGAAAATCGTCATCTCGTCGTGCGCGTGTCCTGGGTATTTGGTCCCGACCGGCCGAGCTTCGTCGACGCGATGATCAAGCAAGCGCAGGAAAATGAAAATGTGGATGCAATCGCGGACAAATTTTCGGCGCCTACGTACACGCTGGATGTCGCGCAGATGCTTCGTCAGTTTTTTCCAGGCGCTGCTGTAGCCGGGATCGGTGATCCCGGCGGGCATTTTCGTAAAACCGTGGTGAGCTCGGAGACCGGGGTCAACGACCCCGGCTACAGCGCAGGCGATTGCGGTGGCATTTTGCATTTTGCCAACGCCGGCGAATGCAGTTGGCAGGAATACGCACAATGGGCTGTGGATTGTTGTCGCGAGGCTGGCCTTCCGCTGAAAGCCAGAATAGTCGGCGCGTTTAAATTGAAGGACATGGTCGACTGGGTCGCACGCCGTCCTGTCTATTCTGTGCTTTCCACCGCGAAATACACGGAGTCGACCGACATGTCACCTCGCACTTGGCGGGACGCAGTTGCTGATTATATTACGCGCTTCTATTCCAAGAAATGAAAACACCCATCGTTGCTTTTGCCCTGTCGATACTCATCAGCCTTAGCGCACGCGCCGAATTGAAATGGGAGCAGACCACGCTCGAGCTGCATCCAACGGCTGCCGACAAACAGGCGATAGGCCATTTTAAATATCAGAACCCCGGGAAGACGCCGGTGAGATTTAAATCTGTTCACGCTTCCTGCGGTTGCACGACTGCGCAAACACAGAAGGACGAAGTCCCCGCCGGCGGCACCGGGGAGATTACGGCCACTTTTAACATTGGCGATCGCACGGGCACTCAGGTCAAAACGGTCACTGTGGAGACCGACGACCCGACAAATACTAAGACGGTCCTCACGCTCCGGACGATTATCCCGCAGCAATTGGAGATCAGCCCGACATTTGTTTTCTGGAAGCAAGGCGACAAGCCGGACCCTAAGACGATCACGGTGAAGGTCGGCAAGGATTTCACCGTGAAACATATCAAGGTCACATCATCGAGCCCGGATTTTCAAGCTAAGGTGGAGGAAAAGGGTAACGGCGAGTTCAAGATCGATGTCCAACCTCAGGAAACGAAGAATCTCATTGCTTCGACTCTGACGATTCAACCTGAGGATTCACAGAAGGTCTTTTACGCCACTGCGCGCATCACCAATTCACCGACCGTTCAATAAATAGTGACGTCTTCGCTGGTCCGGCAGGTTCTCATCCTGGCAGCGGTAGCGCTCATTCCCGGGGTGGGCGAGGCAGTTTATTTTCGCCACAAAATATCGTGGCGATCGGCTGTCCTGCCGTCGGAAATGGTTACTGTCGATCAAGCGCGCGCGTGGGGCGGAAACGTTATCTGGGTGGATGCCCGGCCGGACGAGGAATTCGCGCGCGATCACGTTCCCGACGCAATATCATTGAATGAAGACCGATGGAACGACTTGCTGTCCCAATTTCTAGTGGTGTGGTCGCCGGGAAAAAAGGTCGTCGTCTATTGCAGTAGCCTCAGTTGTAATGCCAGCCGGGAAGTCGCTCGGCGCCTGCGCAGGGAAGCGCAACTTCCTGATGTGTTCGTGCTAGAAGGCGGATGGGAAGCGTGGTTGAAGAAAAGATGAGTACGACGCCCAACGCTGAACCCCCAACATCGCACGCTCAACTTCGCGTAGCAGGGAACACATCAGACGTCAAAGGTCGAACATCAAACATACTCTGGCGCATCGTCGATCTCATTGTTGCCGTCATTTTCATTTACGCCGGCGCGATCAAGGCACTCGATCCGGTTCAGTTCGCTAGCGACATCGACAACTACAAGATTCTCCCGTGGCCTTTCAGTGTCGCACTGGCGTTCTACCTGCCGTGGCTGGAGATCTTCTGCGGCTTCGCATTGGTGGCTCGTACGTTATATCGAGGCGCGTTATCGATCTTAACCACCTTGATCCTGGTCTTCACGCTCGCGACTACCGCGGCAAAAGTTCGCGGACTCGATATCACCTGTGGCTGTTTCGGTCACGCCAGCCAGAATTGGAGCTTTCCTACTCACCTGGCAACCAATCTTGGAATTCTCGCCGCGCTCCTTGTGCTTTGGCTTTCGAATCGTTCGGCCAAGCCTTCGTAAGGCAGCCGCTCCGCCTGAGATCTTAATTTGGCAACCGACGTGGTTGCTCTACAACCCAACGCGCGGAGTTCTCTTCATCTGCGAATACTCGATGGAGCATGATCAGGAAGCTGAAATCCGGCAAATACCGCCTGTATTCACGCAAGAAAAATCCGAAGACAGGCAAACGAAGAAATCTCGGCACGTTTATGACAAAAGCTGCTGCGAAGAAACGCGAACGCGCCGTTCATTATTTCAAGCGCAATTAGGTTCGTGCTTTGCTTGATTAAGGTGCGCCTCGTGTTCCACACTGTATTGGCTTGAACCCCGAATGAGACAGTTGCGGCTAATTATTCGATACGCGGTTTGGCTGGTTGTGTTCGCGAGTGCGGGCTGCGGCCGAAAATCAGTGAGTCAGGTTGTCGGCGGGTCACCTCTGGCGCAGTCACCATCAATGCTGCCGACGACATCTGCGACTCAATCCCCGGCCATCGTCCCGTCAGTTACTCCTTCGCCCGAAGCAAAACCTGGTCAAACTGCATCGGTCGATTTACCGAAACTGGAAAAAGCGGTCCAGCCTTCAGTAATTTTGGTCACAGTCTTTGATCCAAAGGGGAATTTGTTGCGGACGCAGAGCGGTTTTTTTATTTCTGCAGATGGCAGATTCGTTACCACAGCACGCGCAATTGAAGGCGGAGTCAATGCTGTCGCAAAAACCGGCGACGGTGGAATCTACAACGTCACCGGGATTGTCGCGGCTTCGAAAGAATCGGACCTGGCCGTTCTGCAAGCGGACGTCAAGCGCGCTCCGTTTCTTGCGCTACACAAGAATGGCAATCTGTCATCGGCCCCCGGGATTGTGATGATCGGCAGTGCATTGGCTGGAAATGACGGCAGCGCTCGTCAAACGAAGATTACTGCACAACAGGCAGATCGTTTGGAAATTGCCGGAGCAACTTCTGCAAGTTCGATCGGATCGCCTGTCGTAAACGAGATTGGCGAAGTCGTTGGCGTACTTACAGCGACCGGACAACAGACCACTGCTCGTCCTGCCACTGTACTGGAATCACTGTTATCTCGCGTTGCGACCGATACTCAGGCCCGCTGGCCGGCAACAGCTGAAACTTCGCCGACGCCAAAGCCGACACCCAAGCCGCGGTTAGTCTATGCGCCTGCGCCAGCCTTTCCGCCCGGCATTTCTCAGCCCGGGCTTTCGGGAACCGGCCGCTTCCGTTTAGCCTTCGACACAAATGGAAACGTAACGAACGTCCAAGTCGTTAAATCCACAGGAAACCCGTACTTTGATCAGGCTGCGATCAAAACGCTTCGGCAATGGAGATCTGCGCCAAGCCAGGGGTGGGCGGTTACGGTGCCTGTGACATTTCAAACGAGGTGAAGCCACAAACTGCCGCTCTCGGGTTTCACGTTAAATCCGGCTGGGCAGCTGCGGTGTTGCTTACTGGTCCAGTTTGTTCGCCTCAGCTCTGCGATGTTTTGCGAATCAATTTGTCCGACCCGCGGCTTGCCGAAACGCGACAACCTTATCATGCCGCTATGGGAAAATTGGAAACCGATACGAGAAGAATAAATCGGCGCTTGCGTGTGGTGCGACGCATTACGCAAAAATCGATTGCGACGCTTTTGGCTGGCTACCAGCAAAATTTCAAGATCAGGCGTGCTGCGCTCGTGGTGGGAAGCAAGATCGATCCTCGTTCGATCGCAAATGCGCACATCCGCGCGCATGCCTTGGAGGGACAGTTATTTCGCTCCGTGCTCGAGGAATCTTTACAGGCGCACCGCATTCGCACGGACGTTCTCATCGAGCGCGATGCTTATGCGCGTGTGGCCGCACGACTGAAGCGATCGAGTGACAATGTGAAGCGGCCGATAGAAAATCTTGGCCGATCTACTCCCGCGGCTGCCGGGTCGTGGCGCGCCGAACAGAAACTTGCAGCGGTTGCTGCTTGGTTCGCGCTGCGTTAGTCGCTGAAATGCGGAAGTCGATTTGGTTGCAGTCGGGTCTTCGTGACAACCATGGAAATACGTGCGGCAACTAGGGCGGATCGCGATGCGATCTGGAAAATCTTTCACGAGATCCTTGCGGCGGGCGATACGTACGCGCTTGATCCAAAAATGTCTCGTGAGGATGCGCTGGCTTACTGGTTTCGAGCGGATACGCAGACTTACGTCGCAGAAAAGGATGGGACGGTTGTCGGCACTTACATTCTAAGACCGAATCAACTCGGTCCCGGCTCTCATGTCGCGAACGCTGCGTTCATCGTGGCATCCAATGCCCAAGGTTCGGGAGTGGGACGTGCTATGGCCGAGCATTGTCTAGCCGAAGCGCGCCAAATGGGTTTTCGCGCCATGCAATTCAATTTTGTCGTTTCCACGAATGCGCCAGCGATCCATCTTTGGAAGCAACTCGGTTTCAAAATCGTCGGTACTCTGCCAGGCGCGTTTCGCCATCCGGAAAAAGGATACGTCGACGTTCACGTTATGTACCGCTCGCTGCTTGACGCGTCAGAGGCTTCCTAAAGAAGCATTGCAAACGAACCGATTTCCTGCTGAACCTAAGCGTGGATGCAGACGGTGATCCAAGTGATAGCAAGTGGTCGCGAGTCATTGCGCGCCAAGATAATGAACGATCCGCAGCTGGAGCGAAAATTTGGGTTCATCAAAATCTGGGCGAAACAACCCGGACGTCCGCATGGTTGGGCCAAGATCCATAGCGCGCGCGATGTTCACGGAGCAATTAATTTGGAATGGCACGGCCGCAGCCGCACTCTGATTTGTCGCGTCGTGACGAAGCTGGGCAACAAGCCGAACTCGATTATTGGCGATTTTGTCGATTATTTGCTCGCGCGCCATCAGAGCCGCATTCTTGCCATTCACATCATGCGACGATGATCTTTGCACAATCCGGAGCCTACGGGGCTCGAACCCGCAACCTCCGCCGTGACAGGGCGGCGCTCTAACCAATTGAGCTAAGGCTCCTCGCGGAAACCAAACTGTAGCGGCGGCATCTTCCGTCGCAACTGTTCGGCATTTTTCCTATTCTTACTCTTGTTGATGCTCTTCGTTTCGAGTCAAAGCGAGAGAAAGAGCATCAGGTCGAGTCGACAAAACGAGTTTCACGCAACAACAGGTGAACAACTTGGTTGAACATTTTGTATGGGCGTGGCGTCGAAGATTGCGAATGCGCCTGATAACGCTATAATGACGCCTGGTTCGGCGGATTGACCCAAACCATAAATGAGCGATAAGCGCAGCGAGGGACTTCAGGACGGGGTTGGGGACTCGGGTCCGGACAATCTCGTTGACGCATTTGACCGAGTACTTTCCTCGTTGCCACCGGGTGATCCAATTCGGCGCGACCTGTTGGAACTGCGGCCGCAGATCTTCGATCAACAGGAGACAATGGTCGAGGCGCGCAGGATGATTGAGAAGCTTGAGGAGGTCATTAAGAAAGTGACTTCGCCGGCAAACCGGATCGGCACATTTCTCGGCGCCACTTCGAAGGATACGGCGCACATCGTGGTTGGCGGCGCGGATTACTACTGCAATATCGATCCGCGCATTCCGCTTGCGAAATTGAAAAAAGGAACGCGCGTGCTCGTCAATGAAGCCTTCGTGATTGTGGGTGATCTCGGATTCGAGACAGCTGGGCCGGTAACGAAAATCACCGAGGTATTGGGCAAGGACCGATTGCGCGTCGGCTCGGAGCACGGCTTGCAATCGATGGTGTTACAGCGTTCCGCTGATCTTGTTCATTCCACCTTGAAATCAGGTGACGAGGTCCGTGTTGACTCAAACTACCGGATGGCCCTGGAGATGCTCTCGGGCACAAAATCGCACGAACATTATCTCGATACAGTGCCGGAGCTGCCGTGGGAAAAAGTCGGTGGCCAGGAGGTGGCGCTCCAGGCAATTAAAGACGCCATCGAGCTGCCGCTGTTGCATCCTGATCTTTTCCGCAAATTTCAGCACGCTACGCCGAAAGGTTTTCTGCTTTACGGCCCACCCGGCTGCGGAAAGACGCTGATTGGAAAAGCGACTGCTTATAATTTAACAAAACAACTTGGGGAAAGAACCGGCACCGAGATGCGCGAATACTTCATGCACGTCAAAGGTCCCGAGATTCTGAACATGTGGGTGGGCGAATCGGAGCGAATGGTGCGCGAAATTTTTGCCACCGCTCGCGAGAAGAAAGGCGAAGGCTACATGCCATTTCTGTTCATCGACGAGGCCGAATCGATTCTCGGCACCCGCCGCGCATCGCGGCACTCGAATATTCTTTCCACGCTCGTGCCGATGTTCTGTTCGGAAATGGACGGAATCGATTCGCTCAACGACGTTGTAATTATCCTTGCTTCCAATCGCGCCGATCTGATTGACCCGGCAATTCTGCGCCCGGGCCGGATCGACCGAAAAATCAAAGTCAATCGGCCAGACAAGCAAGGTTCGCGCGAAATCTATCGTATTTATCTCACGGATGCCCTTCCTTACGATGGTGTGCTTGGGAAAGAAGCCGATGGACTTGGAGCGTCCATCGAGCGTTTGGTCGAGCGCTTTGTGGACTGGCAGTTTACGCGTCGCGACGAAAACAAATTTCTGGAGGTGACGCTTCGCAGCGGTCGCAAGGAAACGCTTTATCGCAGCGATCTCATCAGTGGTGCGATTATCGCCTCGATCGTCGAGCGCGCGAAAGCGATAGCGATCAAAAGAGCGATCGCCACTCAACAGGAGGAAGGGCTTCGGGAAACCGATTTGCAACTCGCTTTCAATGCCGAGTACACAGAGAACGATATTTTCCCAACGACGGACATTACAGAGGACTGGCTCAAGCTAATCGATTACGATCCAGAAAACGTCGTTAAAATCTCGCCTGTGAGACCAGTCTCCGAGGGGCGCACACACACAACATCTGGCGTAATCTGATGCCGCAAAGAAGATGTCCGCAGCGCCGCGCCCGTTTAGCTTGATCGGGCTTCGTGCCTTGGCTGGATAACCTGGGAAATAGCCGGACTTGATGAAACGCGTCTTTGGGCTGGAGACGGAGTACGGCATCACTCTAAGTGGTGCGGAGACGGAGGATGTCGTCGCCGAATCCATCGAGTTGGTGCGGCATTATACCGATCATGGTGCGCTGATGAAATGGGATTATGAGCTGGAAGATCCGCACCTGGATGCGCGCGGGTTTCGTGCGCGCGAATTACTTCAGGACACAGATGAATCGGCTTATTACGAGATCGACAAACGGCGTCCCCTCAGCTTTGAGGAAATAAAAAGCGATCTTGTTCTTTCAAACGGCGCCCGGTTCTACAACGATCATGCGCACCCGGAATATTCTACGCCGGAATGCACAACCCTTGACCAGATTGTTGCCCAAGACAAAGCCGGCGAGCGCATTCTCGCAGAGTGCGCGCGGCGGCGAAATCAAAGTTTGCCGTCCGGCTATGAAGTTCGCCTTTACAAAAACAACACTGACTTCGCCGGACACAGTTACGGTTGTCACGATAATTACCTGATGAGTCGCGACATCGCATGGGACAAAATCGTGTCCGGTATTCTGCCGTTTCTCGTCACTCGACAGATTTTCGCGGGAGCCGGAAAAATGGGTGTGGAAGTAGAGAGCGGGCAGAGCGAGCCTGGAATTTATCAAATCTCACAGCGCGCCGATTTTTTTAGTGTGGTGGTGAGCATCGACACGATGAATCGGCGACCGCTGATCAACACGCGTGACGAGCCGCATGTCGACGCGAGCCGCTATCGCCGGTTTCACGTTATCCTTGGTGATTCGAACATGAGCGAATGGGCCACGGCGATGAAAATGGGGACCAGCGCGCTGATACTGGATCTCATTGAACGCGGAGAAGCGCCTCAGCTCGAGATTGCGCAACCGGTCGATGCCAACAAATCAATCAGCCGCGATCAAACTTATGATTGGATCATCGAACTAAAGGATGGACGCAAAATCTCTGCAATTGATGTCCAACGGATTTATTTGCGCGCCGCCACCAAACTGGATCCGGCTTCGCCAGACAGCAATGAGGAGCGGGGATGGATATTGCGTGAATGGGAAAATGTCCTCAACGATCTGGAGTGCGACGCAATGTCAACGCGAGATCGCGTTGATTGGGCGGCAAAGAAGTTCTTACTGGATGCATTGCAGGAAGAGGAAAAACTTTCTTGGAGCGATCCCTGGCTGCAATCGATCGATCTGGAATATCATAACCTCGATCTCGACCGTGGATTGTACTACGAACTGGCGCGGAAGGGCCTGATGCGGCGGGTTACAACCGAGGAGGAAATCAAGACTGCGATCTTTAATCCGCCGGAAACGACGCGTGCATTTTTCCGTGGTCGCGCCGTCGCGCGTTTCAATGACGAGATTTCCTCCATTCAGTGGGACGAAATCGTCTTTGCAAGCGGGGCACACTCTTGCCGCGTTGCGCTTCCTGAACCAGCCATGAATGCGCGCCTCGATGCGCTTAGCCACGCCGCGCGCAACGGCAAGGATTTCTCAGAATTCATGAGTGCCATCGCGCAGGTGGACTGATTCGGCCGAACTCAATCGAAAACGGCGATCGAAAATAAGCTCACTCCCACTCGATGGTGCTCGGCGGCTTGCTGGAGATATCGTAGCAGACGCGGTTAACGCCTTTGACTTCGTTGCTGATGCGGCTCGAAATGCGTGCCAGCAATTCGTACGGAAGCCGAACCCAGTCGGCGGTCATGCCGTCCTGACTCTCGACGATGCGAAGGACGATCGTGTTTTCATAGGTTCGTTGATCGCCCATGACGCCGACCGATTGCACAGGCAGCAAAACAGCAAATGATTGCCAAACTTTGTAATACCAGTCGGCAGCTTCCATTTCGCTTTGCACAATCGTGTCTGCCTCGCGCAGAATGGATAGCCGCTCGGGCGTAACCTCACCGAGAATACGAACGGCGAGACCGGGGCCGGGGAAAGGCTGACGATAAACGATCTCCTTCGGCAAACCGAGCTGCAATCCTGCCTGGCGCACTTCATCTTTAAACAATTGGCGGAGCGGCTCGACGAGTTCGAAATGCATTTTCTCCGGCAATCCTCCGACGTTGTGATGGCTCTTGATGACCTGCGCTGGATTGCCCCTGATCGATACGCTCTCGATCACATCAGGGTAAAGGGTGCCTTGTGCGAGAAATTTGTAACCGCCATGTTTGCGATCGCCGTTTTTCCGGTCCTCCTCGAGCAGTTCCTCGGTCGCGTGTTGAAATACTTCGATGAATTCATTGCCGATCAGCTTTCGCTTGCTCTCGGGGTCGGTCACGCCTTTGAGCAGCGCGAGGAAGCGATCGCTTGCATCGACATATTTTAAGCGCACGTGGAAGTTCTCACCGAAAACCCGCTGCACGATTTCTTCCTCGCGCGCGCGGAGCAACCCATTGTTCACGAAAATACAGGTGAGCTGGTTGCCGATTGCTTTGTGCAGGAGCGCAGCCGTCACTGAAGAATCGACGCCACCGCTCAAACCGAGCACCACCTTTTGATCGCGCACCTGTTTCCTGACGCGGGCGCAAGCTTCTTCGATAAAGGAGCCCATCGTCCAATCCATCGCGCAGTGGCAGATGTGGTACACAAAATTTCGCAGGATCTCCCTACCGCGCGGCGTGTGCGCGACTTCGGGATGAAATTGCAATCCGTAAAGTTTGCGTTGCTGATCCTCGACGGCGGCGAAGTCGCAACCTTCAGTCGTCCCGACGGCAACAAACCCTTTCGGCAAAGCCGTGACTTCGTCGCCATGGCTGTTCCAAACGTCGAGCTGATTGCCTAACCCTTCGAAGAGTTCCGATCCATTCCTGATGTGCAACATGCCAGCGCCATATTCGCGTCGGCCAGTGAATACGACCTGGCCGCCAAGGCGATGCGCCATCAACATCAGCCCATAACAAATTCCCAAGACGGGAATGCCTAGCGAAAAAATCTGTGTGTCGATTTGCGGGGCGCCTTTGTCGTAAACGCTGGCTGGCCCGCCCGAAAGGATCAGCCCATTCGGTTTCAGTGCAGCGATTTCGCGGGCTGGCGTGTCGAAGCGAACAATCTCCGAATACACCTGACACTCGCGGATTCGCCGCGCTATGACCTGCGTGTATTGCGAGCCGAAATCGAGAATGAGAATTTTTGAGTGCGTTGAGCGGGCTGCCATCTTTGCGCGCTATGGATGGGTTTGTGGAACGCTGTGCTCTGCGGCCGGATCGTCGGGCGATCGCTCCAACGGGCCGAGCGTTCCCTGACCGGTCACGCCGCGCTCCAACTGCCCTTGCACTTCCTCCGTGGAGCGCTGCTCCAGCGGATCAGCGCAGCCGGCCACAGCCAGGCATGCGATCACGAACAAGATCCGCATGCGTCTCATCTGCTTATTCTAAGAACGAAGGGTTGCATTGCAAGAATGCTAGATCGTTAAAGGGTTGAAGCGATGAACAGTCGAAGCGGTGAATCCGTAGATTTCTCGTTGCCGCTTCAACGCTTCAACGCTTCAACTATCTAACGCGCCATGATTCCGCCGGAACTTTTGATGCAGGGCTATCGACTCGGTGTTTTTCCCATGGCCATGGAGGATGACTCGATCGAATGGTTTTCGCCCGATCCCCGCGCCATCTTGCCATTGGAAGATTTTCATGTGCCCCACGCGTTGCGGCGTGTGCTGCGAAAGAGGGTTTTTGAAACAAGTATCAACAGCGCGTTTCCGGAGGTGATCGAGGCATGCGCGAAACGGAAAGATACGTGGATCAATCATGAAATTATCGAGAGCTACACGCGATTGCATGAGCTGGGTCATGCGCATTCCGTTGAAGCCTGGAACAAAGGCAGACTCGCCGGCGGCCTTTACGGCGTCGCGGTGGGGGGCGCATTTTTTGGGGAATCGATGTTTCATCGCGTGACCGATGGCTCCAAGGTTGCACTCGTGGCGCTGGTGGAACATTTGCGTGCTCGCAAATTCGTGTTGCTGGACACGCAATGGCTCACTGCGCACCTGCAACAATTCGGCGGTATTGAAATTTCGCGAAACCATTACCTGCGGCTCTTGCGTAGGGCGGTGGAGTTGCCACGTAAATTTCTGTAGAGGTATGTTGTGGTCACCAGCCTGTGGCCGGTTTACCGCAGGTATTTTGGCACTTGAGACGGCCCACAGTGCCGTGGCTACACGCGCTCCAGTGTTACGCATAACTCCACGGCGATCGGTGCCGGCAATTGATAGTGCGGGAATCTGACGGATATTACAGGTTCAAATGGTTGGTTGGATTTTAAAGAAAATTCTCGGGTCGAAGAATCAGCGCGAGCTCAGGCGACTGATGCCGATTGTACGCCGGATGAACGAGTTCGACGAGCAGTTCAAGAGCTTGTCCGACGAGGAGTTGCGGGCGAAGACCGCCGCGTGGGAGGCGGAGGTTTCAGCGATTCCTGGACTGGAAGAGCAATGGAAGAAGCTGGATGAAATTCTGCCGGAAGCGTTTGCAGTCGTGAAAAACGCGGCGCGCCGGCTGAAGGAGCGGCAACACAGTTTCACGGTGTGCGATCAGCCGATGGTCTGGGACATGGTGCACTTCGATGTGCAACTGCTTGGCGGAATTGTTTTGCATCGGGGCCGGATCGCGGAAATGGCGACGGGCGAAGGCAAGACGCTGGTGGCCACGTTGCCGCTTTACTTGAACGCGCTCACCGGGCGAGGCGCGCACCTGGTGACAGTGAACGATTACCTGGCGCGACGTGACGCAGAATGGATGGGGCAACTTTATGATTTCCTCGGGCTAACGGTTGGTTGCATTCAACACGATCAGGAACCGGACGTGCGTCGTGAACAATACGCGATGGACATCACGTACGGGACGAACAGCGAGTTCGGCTTCGATTACCTGCGCGACAACGGCATGGCCACGACCCGCGAGCAACAAGTCCAGCGCGGCTATCACTACGCCATAGTCGATGAAGTTGATTCAATTCTGATCGATGAAGCGCGCACACCGCTCATCATCAGCGGACCGGCGACCATTTCCACTCATCAATACGACAAGTGGAAACCGCTCATTGAGCAGTTGGTCCGGAAGCAAAACATGCTTTGCAACCGGCTGGCCAGCGAAGCGATCGAGAAATTTGAGCAAGGCGAAGTGGAGACCGGCGGCCGTCTCATGTTCAAAGTGAAACTGGGCCAGCCGCGCAACAAACAACTTCTGCGCTTGATGGAAGATCCCGACAAGCGCCGTGCCATCGATAAAGCCGAGCTTTCGTTCTTCCAGGACACGCGCAAGGAGGAACTGTTCCAGCTTAAGGAGGAACTGTTTTTTACGATCGACGAGAAATCGAATGAAGCCGATCTCTCCGAGCAGGGCCGCGTTTTTCTCAACCCGGACGATCCCAACGCCTTCGTGCTGCCGGATTTGATTAGTGAATTCACTGAGATCGATCTCGATCCAAATCTGCCCGACGATGGGAAGGACAAGAAAAAAGCGGAGCGCCAGCAACATTGCGACGCGCAGGCAGAGCGCATTCACAACATCTCACAGCTACTGCGCGCCTACTGCTTGTTCGAGAAGGACGTCCAGTACGTCATTGAGGATAACAAGGTGGTAATTGTCGATGAGTTCACTGGCCGCAAAATGCCGGGGCGACGTTGGAGCGACGGATTACATCAGGCGGTCGAAGCGAAGGAAGGCGTGCAGATCGATCGCGAGACCCAAACCTTAGCGACGATTACCATCCAAAATTATTTCCGGCTTTATCAGAAGCTCGCAGGCATGACCGGCACTGCGGAAACGGAAGCGGCAGAGTTTCACGATATCTACAAGCTCGACGTGAACGTTATCCCGACCAATCGGCCGGTGCGACGCACCGATAACAACGATCGCATCTATAAAACGCGGCGCGAAAAATACAACGCAGTCATTAAGGAGATCAGAGAATCTCACGCGAAAACTCAGCCGGTGCTGGTCGGCACGGTGAGCGTGGAATCGTCCGAGTTACTCAGCCGAATGCTGAAACGCGAGAAAATTCCGCACAACGTGTTGAACGCGAAATTTCACATGCAGGAAGCCGAAATCGTGGCGCGTGCCGGTCAACCGGGGACGGTCACGATTTCAACCAATATGGCAGGCCGCGGCACCGACATTAAGCTTGGTCCTGGCGTAATAGAGCTGAGCGGTTTGATGGTGATTGGCACCGAGCGGCACGAGGCGCGTCGAATCGATCGGCAATTACGCGGACGCTGCGCGCGCCAAGGCGACCCGGGCGCATCGCGGTTCTATGTAAGTTTCGAAGACGACCTGATGCGCAACTTCGGCGCAGCCGATCGGATGACGAGAATCATGGAGCGATTCGGGCTTGAGGAAGGCCAGGAACTCGAGCATCGATGGCTCAATAAATCGGTCGAGACGGCACAAAAACGGGTGGAACAACGCAACTATCTAATTCGGAAACGCACGCTCGATTTCGATGATGTGATGAACATGCAGCGCGAAGTCGTTTACACGTATCGCAACGAAGTGATCGATTCCGAGGAACCGCGCAAACTCATCTACGAAGTGATCGATGAAGCAGTGCCGGCAAAGGTAAAGGAATACCTAGATGTGGATGAACCGAACTACACCGGTCTCGTCCATTGGGTCAACACGACTTTCCCACTAGGTCTGACGAAAGAGAAAGCGCAATTTGAAACCCGGGGTGTCGATGAAAACGCGCAGTTCCTGGTTGAAAAAATCAAGGACGCTTACGAGCGCAAATCAGCCTACGAAGAGCCCACCGCGGTCAAAAGTCTCGAGCGGTACATCATTCTTAACGCCATCGATCGCCTCTGGCAGGAGCATCTCTACGCCATGGACGCGTTACGCGAGGGTGTTTATCTCCGCGGCTACGCGCAAAAGGATCCGCTCATTGAGTACAAGACCGAGGCTTACGACATGTTTGTGGAGTTGATGGCAAACATTAAGAACGAAGTGCTGAACAATTTGTTCCGCAGCACTTCAAACTTGCAGGCATTCGAGAATTTCCTGGCGACGTTGCCCCAGTTCTTACTGCGCGAACACGCGCCCACTGCGCCAACCGCAGGCGCTCCAGCGCGCGCGCGTCAGCCTCAGCCCGTCGGCGCCATGGCGGGTGTTGCGACGGGAGATGGCGATGGAGCAGGGGAAGTATCGATCGATTTACCGATTCGTCGTTCAATACCAAAGGTTGGCCGCAATGAACCGTGCCCCTGCGGTAGTGGCAAAAAATATAAGAACTGCTGTGGCCGCGTTGCGTAGTGGTTCATGGTAGGGACAGCGCGCTGCGCTGTCCGGACGCAGCGCGGCGTCCCTACCTACAGCTCGTAAGTCGTGATCTCGAGCTGGTGACCGTCGGGATCGCGAAAATAAATCGAGTGCGAAATCTCGTGATCTTGAAATTCGAATTTGATTCCGCGTTTTTCCAGCTCACGCTGCGCGGCAAGAAAATTTTCCCGGTCCGCGCGAAAGGCGAGGTGAAGTAGTCGGATATCCCGGTGAGTTCCCTGTGTCGGTTTTGCATCTGGGTTCGCAGGAAACAACGCAATCCCGGTATTACCTTTTCCGACAAAAGTCGGCACGCCATTCCAGACGCCTTCGTGAAATCGCTCGAAACCGAGAACGTCCGTGTACCATTTCGCAGATCGCTCGATGTCGCGTACTCCGACCGCTACGTGATCGATTCCTTCAAGTTGCATGATCTATCGGATCTGTATTTCTGGTGGGACTTCAGGATTCATCAAGGATGCGCCGCCGTCGGCATAAATCACTTGTCCAGTAATCCAGCGAGCCTTCTCTGAACATAATAGCGTCGCCACGTCGCCGACATCAGCGGGTGTCCCCCAGGCGTCCCATCGGGGTCCAACCGCGATTATGCCAGTCCCGAATTAATTGCTGCACCTGATCTGGCAATGTGTTTAACACGCTGTCCTCTGTCCATCCCGGGCTGATTGCGTTGACTGTGATCCCGCGCTTGGCAACAGCCACGGCGAAATACCTGACCAGTGATTCAAGCGCCGCTTTGGCTGATCCCATGCCGACCCACGGCTGCAGCCCGCCGGTGCGACTACCTTGGGCATACGTGATGGCGAAGATTCTTCCTCCAGGACTCATCAGTGGAAGCGCTTCGCGAACACCGACGAGGAAGGCTTTCGCCTGCGAATCGAACGCTGTGTCCCACTGTTCTAACGTTATATCGAGAGGCGGCTGAAAAAATGTAGACGCCTCCGGCCTGGCATTGCTGACGAAGATGTCCAGGTTGCCGAACTCCGCTTTAACCTTTTGAAACATCTCAGTGATCCGGTCTGGGCGCGTCACGTCTGCCTGCACGAGGAAACCATCAGATCCGCGTCTGCGGACTTGGTCGAGTGTCTCTTTCGCGGCGCGCTCGTTTTGGAAGTAGTGGATCGCGACTTTGACGCCGCTCTCCGCCAGTGCCAGAGCAATCCCTCTCCCGATCCCGCGAGAACTGCCGGTGATCAGCGCGTGCTTTCTATCGAGTGCCATATGAGCTGAGATAGAATTTACAGAATTGCCTAGATCAAATAAAGGTGGAACGCGTTGTCCTCAACGCGTTGGCTTGATGCGGCTTTGCCGCCTGCTATTTGCCGCCTTTGGCGATTCGTCTGCCATCGCCTTCAGGAGGAACTCGATCCAGCTTACGAGCTGGCAGCTGTGCCTCAATCGCGCCAGCGTCCCTCAATGCGGATTATCTAAACGGTCATGCAGCTTCCCGTTTCGCAATGCGTCGAGAAACGCCGCGTAATCTTTGAACGGACCTCCAACGGCACGCCAAACCAGCTTCGGTTCCGCGTCATTCTTCGTGAGTTTCGCGACCAACATGTGAAAGCTGTGATCGATTCCCCCGCGCTCATAATGGACGACGTAATATTCGCCGCCGACCGCTGCCCAAATGAGGCGCTTACCTGGGAGCGTCGGATCCGTGATGGCATCAGTCGCGTTCCACTTCTGACCTGGTTCTGCGAGCTTGCCGTCCCCGCCACCGTCACAAAGGGCCAGGATTGCGGATGGCAGATTCGCCGTCGCATGAATCTCCTGGAATCGTGTAGCATCTAGCAACGTCTTGCGATCTTCTGCTGGGAATTTCGTAACATCTGCGTAGCACAAGCTCTGAATTGAAACGGTGAAGAGGACGTAAACAGTAAGATTTCTCATCCGGCTCATGTGGCCTAAGGAACCAAAGTTCACTGCTTGCTATGACTTTAGTTCCGCTTTAGCGAATGCTTCGAGCATTTCTTTCTCTGATGGCGGTTGTAAAATATTATGCGCCGCAAAATGCTGAGCTTGCGGATAACCCGTAGCGCGAATGCGCTTAGCAGCTTTTGCCACATCGTAACGCGTATGGCGAAGTTGAACGTCGGGTCCAAGTAAGAGCCAATACGCTCCTGGTTCTCCGAACGGCATTCCCACACTGCCAGCGTTCACCACTCGGGTTCTTCCGATCATTCGGTCGAACTGCATGTGGGTATGACCGCAGACGACCACAGGTGCGTTGAGTCCTTGAAAGATTGGTAAGAGGCGATCTTCAGACGTGAGACGAGTGAAGACCTCTGTTTCGCTGCGCGGCGTGCTATGGCAGAACAGCACCTGGCCCAGGCCGTCAATCTCAAGCTGGAGCGTTTTAGGCCAGTGCGCGAGCACCGGCTCCAAGTCCGGTTGCAGCTGTGCGGCAGTCCAGCGATAGATCTCGACGATACTTTCTGGCGGACGCGCGCCTAAGGTCGTGCCCCAGTAGGTGACCGATCCAGTCCGCGCGCCGACCATTTGCGCCAAGATGGCCAGTTCGCCATTGCCGTGAATGAAGTGTGAAGGCAGGTCCAGATCCAGCAAACGTCTGAGCGCTTCGCAGGGCAGGGGACCCGGAACGACATCTCCTCCTACTACAATCTGATCAACATCCGCTTGACGAATATCTCGAAGGACAGCCTCTAACGCTGGGAGATTGCCGTGAATGTCATAGAGCGCAGCGAACCGCATATCGGTTCTTTCGGGTCTGCAGATAAACTCTGCCTAATTCGCTTGCTTCCATGCAGCCGCGTGAGCGCGGACTGGGGCACCGAAGCCTTTGAGGGCAACTTCGCCGACTTCTTCGAACGACAGTCCTTTGCCGATGCATAGGTCTGGAATTGCGTTCGATACCAGAATTTGTTCCGGCTGCGCATGAGCGCAGAGACGGGCGGCCAGTTGAACCGTTGATCCAAAGAGATCGTTGTTTTGTTCGACAGGTTCGCCGGCTGCGGCGCCGACCCGGACCTTGAGCGGGCGCTCGGGGTTCGCTTGCGCGTGCTTTTCCAGTTCGCGCTGAATCTGAATCGCGCATCGGACTGCGCCCGCTGCGGAAACGAATGATGCCATGATGCCATCCCCGGTATGCTTTACTTCGCGTCCGCCTAGGGCGGACAACGCATCGCGCACGATCGTGTCGTGCACGCCGAGGATTGCGAGCGCTGCTTCGTCACCGAGCGATTGAGTCAACGTTGTCGAATTCACAACGTCGGTAAACAGAATGGTCCGGATACCTGAATCACGCGCATCCGCTCCGCCGCCGGGAAAAACGGCCGCGCCCGCCGCGTTCGTCTCGACACCGCCTAAAAAGCCCTCCGCGAGCTCAGGCTGAATTTCGATAATCTTGTCGGGCATCAGGCCATGGGCTTCCCGGTGCACTTGCTCTGCCGCTTCGGCACTTGGCGCGTGGGCGAGACAAAAGACTTTCTTCCCATTCTCGTTGACCCAGTATTTGGTATACTCGACGCCATATTTTTTCTGCGTTTCCATATCTTTCGCGTGAGCCTTTGCGACGTCTTCCGCGGTCGTTCCCTCGTCAAGATTATGGATGTCCATGTATAACGGCATAGGCGCAGATTTTAGCGAGATATCACCCGATGCAAAACGCTGATCTCGGCAGGGTGAGTCAAGGTTTGGTAAACGACGCAGTAGCGTTCGGTCAGACGAAGTAATGTCGCGAGCCGTCCTTCGCTGGCGTCAGTGTCCAGATCGAATTTCAACCGAATCTGCTTGAACCCGACAGGCACATCTTTCGAAACGCCAAGCGTGCCGCGAAAATCGAGATCGCCCTCTGCTCGAATCGTGGCGTTGCGTAACGGAATACCGAGAGCGGTGGCGACTGCGCTTAGTGTGACGCCAGCGCAGCTGACGAGCGCTTCGAGCAACATGTCAGCTGAGCAAGCGCTGAGTCCATCGCCCCCAGTCGCAGGATGAAGCCCGGCTTCGACGCGCGCTTTTCCCGTTTCGATTTTACAGGTGACGTTTTCACCGATTCGCCCCTCGGCATGGAGTGTGACCAGCGCACTCTCAGGACGCTCTCGATACTGCGTCTTTAGCGGCGCTTGCAACGATCTTAGCTCGTCAGGTGTCATCGGCCCAATCGCTGCCCAATTGTAGGGCGTTTGTGTCAAACGCCCGGCATCGTTGATTCGCGCTTGGCACAAGCACCGCTACAATTCCTTCGGCTTAATATTTTGATTCACTCGAAAGAAATTATCCGGATCGTATTTCTTTTTGATCGCGACCAGCCGGTCGTAATTATCGCCGTAACTTTTCTTCACACGTTCCTCTCCTTCGTCGCCCATCAAGAAGTTTACGTAGGCACCGCCGGCTGAATACGGATGGAGAGCATCGTAATAATTCTTCGTCCACGAGATAATTTTTTCGTTGTTTGCTGGATCAGGATCGACGCCAACTATGACCTCCGCCCATTTGGCATCGCGATAATTCCAGGCCATATCGGTTTTGCCGACGCGAGACGCAGCGCCATTAATCGGATACAAATGCATCGTGGAATGCATCGAAGGAAGCGCTTCACCAAACGGAACGTGCTTGGCGATGGCTTCATCGCTCAACTCATTGAAGAAATCGGCGCGCCAATACCACTGCAAGCCAGGCGGATAGAGGGCATCGAACATACTTTGCAATGCGGGATGGGGAATCGGTCCTACAAAATCGAGCGCAGGCTTCTTGAAGGCGCGGATGGGCTTGAAAGTTTGTTCTGCCTTCTCCTGCGGTCCGGCGTACGCCCAGACTACGCCGCACATTTTTTTCATGTGCAGATCTTCCGGAAAAGGCGGTGCCGGTGGCACAGTAAGAAATGCAAAGAAGCCATTTAAATCATCTGGAGCCCCTGGAATAAGCTCGCGATACCATTTCATGACGTCGGTTGCTTCGCTCAATTCATAGAGCATCGGGCCACCATAGAGTACGTCGACCGGATGCAGCTTGAACGTAAACGAAGTCACGACGCCGAAATTCCCACCACCGCCTCGGAGCGCCCAGAACAAATCGGAGTTTTCATCAGCGTTGGTCTTCACAAATTTGCCATTTGCCAATACGACATCGGCGGAGAGCAAATTGTCGATGGTCAATCCGCATTTGCGGGTCAGATGTCCAATTCCTCCGCCCAGCGTTAGGCCGCCAACGCCGGTTGTGGAAATGAATCCGCTCGGAGTGGCGAGTCCGAACACATGCGTGGCGTGATCAACATCACCCCAGACGCATCCACCGCCGACGGTGACGGTGCGAGCTGCAGGATCGACCCGCGTGTATTTGATCGACGCGAGATCGATGACTAGTCCGTCGTCGCAAATTCCCAGGCCTCCGGCGTTGTGGCCGCCGCCGCGGATGGCAACAAGCAGATCGTTTTCGCGGCCGAAATTTACCGAACGAATTACGTCTGCCACATCTGCGCAACGCGCGACCAGGCGCGGCTTTTTGTGGATCATTCCATTGTAAACCTTGCGAGCTTCATCGTAATCCTTATCGCCCGGTTCGATCAGGCGCCCACGCAGGTTTCGTTTGAAATCGGCGATAGAGTCTTCGTTAGTCATGACGAAGTGTCACTGAAACCGTCATGCGGTCAACATGACCAGTCGCAGCATTTTCATTGAGTGATCGCTGGCACATGGCTAGTATCCTGTAACCCGAAGGTCAAGCGATGTTGCATCCGGACGGATTCTGGACACGGCGAGATTTTTTACGACTCGCTGGCCAGGCCGGATTCCTCAGCGCATTCCCGACGCTAGCTAGTGCGGCTGCTGCACTGGAGTCGGATACAGTTTGCATCTCGATCCTGCACACAACCGATCTGCATGGTCATATTCTGCCCACCGCCGATTACAACGGGACCCCTGACTACGGCGGATTAGCGCGTTGCGCGGCGCAGATTCGGCGATGGCGACGGCAAAATTCGAATTCGATTTTGATCGACGTGGGCGACGTCTATCAGGGGACGGACGTCAGTTTGCGCAACAAGGGCGAGCTGATGATCGATCTCTTTAATCATCTCAAATACGACGCATGGATCGCCGGCAATCATGAGTTCGATTGGGGAATCGAGACGTTTATCAATGCGCTGCAGAGATCGACAATGAAGGTGTTGGCTGCAAACACGGTCCTGGACGGAAAGGCGGCCGGCGCATGTTCCGATTTGCAACATCCATTCGCGAAGATCCAGCCGCTCATCGTGAAGGAAATCGCGGGAATCAAGCTCGCGATCATCGGCGTGACAACGCCGGGAATGCCTTATTGGCTTCCCTCTGAATTCACGCGCGGCATCGAGTTCCAAAATCCGGTTGAACCCGTCCGCCGGGCGATAACGAGAGCAAAGGGCGAGGGGGCAAATGCGATCGTGCTCAGTGGCCACATGGGATTAAAAATGCGCACCGGCGGCGACGATTTTGCGAATACTGTAATGGCTTTGACCTCTGAGTTCCCGGAGGTGGCGGTGTTTATCGCCGGTCACACGCATCAGGCAATTCCAAGTCGTCTGACCAACGGTGTGCTCTTCACTCAGGCAGATCATTTCGGAATTCATGTCGGACGAGTCGATCTTCTGTTCGACCGCAATTCCAAAAAGCTGCTTCATCGAGAGGCGATCTGCGAGCTGATGGATAACCGTTTCCATTCAGATCACGTGATTGTTTCGCGAGCGGAATCCCAGCTTGCCGAGTCCGACTCTGCGCTGTCGCAAGTTGTCGGCGAACTGGCGGAGACGCTGCGCGGTCGCAGCCGCCCCGGTGTGCCCAGCGATGTGGAGAGACTCATTGGGACGGCGATCAGCGAAGCGCTGGTGGAGCGAAATTTGCCAGTTGATGGCGTGATGCACGGCGCATTCGATGACAGGGCCACGTTAGTCGCCGGTCCCAAAACGCTGAACGACATCTGGAACTTGATTCCTTATGAAAACTACGTCGTGACAGCGCAGCTTTCGCCGGAAGACATAAGAACTGTTATGGAAGAAGTGTTCACCAGCCACGAGAAGCGCAACCTTCTTGGCTTCGAATTGAAGACACAAGGCCGAGGTGATGACTGTCGAATTGTATCGATGACTCTGGCTGATGGTCGGTCACTCGATCGAACTAAAAAATACGTCATCGCGTTTAACAGTTTTGATTCGCGCAGTGGCGGTCATCATTTTATCAAGCTGCGTTCGTTACTTGAAAGAGCGGAGGCAAATTGCGTTCTGCATCCGGTGCAAACGCGCGACGCGCTGATCGATTATTTTCAGCGGCACAAGATTGTGCACCGGATTGTGGAAGCACGCGCGCGCCTGGTGGCCGCCTGATTATGTGGTCATCCTAAGAGCGAAGCGAAGTCGAAAGGTCCCGGAGCGTTGATGAGGAGTTGTGTCGCGGGATTCCTCAACTTCGCTCGAATGACAAACAGTTCGCTCTTGCAAAAAGAGCGGCTTTCGCTTGCCTATTTCGCCATGCGACTCGGGATTTTTTGCATGATTGGTTTGCTACTCGGGGTCGACGTCACCTCATCGGAAACGCCAAAACCCGCCAAACCTTCGCCGTCACCGAAGCCGACGCTGCCGGAGTTCCGGCCTGCTTTGATCGGCACAGCTCCCAATGCGCTGATAAACACGATTGACACTGCCGATCTTATCAAAAAAGGTCAAAAAGAGGCCGCCGTAATGTTCTCCTGTCTCGTGGCGCCGACCGGCGATGTCGTTCGGAGCGGCGCCTATCGGGGCACGCGCGGATCAGAACTACTCGAACAGGAACTACTGAAACGCCTGGTTAAAGCCAAGTTGATTCCCGCAATTCACCATCACCAGCCGGTCATCGCCATTTTCTATGGGACAGTGAAATTCGCGGTTGTGAATGGAAACCCGCGGCTGCGCATCTTCGCCAATCAGCAATTGGACGAATTGGACAAGGAAACTGATTTTATTGATCCGCAACCGTATGTCGGCCAGGATTCAAAATTCACCGGCGTCCACTATCCTGAGACAGGAAGCGCGGTGGCGCTGACCGGTGTTGTGGAACTCGCGCTCAATGTGGATGCAACGGGAAATTTGAAAAATATGGAGGTCGTATCGGAGGAGCCACCGCTGCTCGGTTTTGGAGATGCGGCGATCTCCGATTTCACTGGCGCTAAATTCATTCCGGCGTTCCGCGACGGGCAGCCGGTCGAAAGCAACGTGAAGATTTTCGTCTACTATAAGCCGTCGAGCTAATCTGTTTGCAAACGAGCGGATCCGAGGCAATGGCGAACAAGATTCTCCGCGCCTCTTTTTTCAAACGCGACCCGATCGCGTGTGCGCGTGAGTTGATCGGCGCCGAGCTGATCTGGGACGATTGCTCGGGGATTCTTGTCGAAGCAGAAGCGTACGCGGCAATCGACGACGAGGCCGCGCACACTTTTACACGGCCGAGCGCGCGTAGCTTTATCGAGCGAAACCGTGCCGGCGCGGCCTATGTATATTTCAATTATGGGATGCACTGGATGCTGAATGTGCTGGTGAAAGGCAAGGCGAACGGGTTCGTTTTGATTCGCGCGCTTGAGCCACGAAAAGGGATTGAGCGGATGAAAAAACGTCGAGGAGTCAGCGACGTGAAGCGCCTGTGTTCGGGACCTGGCAAGCTAACGCAGGCGCTCGGCATTACTGGTCGCCACCACGAGATGGATCTGTGCGCCGACCCGCAGCACTGTTTTGCTCGCGACACAAATACGCCAGTGGATGTTGTCGCCGATGCGCGAATCGGTATTACGCGTTCCGCGCATTATCCCTGGCGGTTCACATTGCGTGGCAGTGCGTTCGTAAGTCGCATTCCAAGGTAGGGGCGATTGACCTCAATCGCCTCTCCATGGTGCTGTGCGCGGGCGGTTCGAGTGAACCGCCCCTACCTCATTGACTCAATTCGCCATTAACCGAAATTCTGCATTCGAATGAGCGGGAAAAAACAGCGTGTTCTTCTTGGGATGAGCGGTGGAGTAGACTCCAGCGTCGCCGGATATTTGCTGCGCGAGCAAGGCTACGAAGTCATCGGCGTCACCATGAAAGTCTGGCCGCAGGACTGCATCTCGCGTGCAGAGGACAAATGTTGCGGCCCGCAGGCAATCGCTGATGCGCGCGGCGTGGCGTATTCCCTCGGCATTCCGCATTACGTTGTCGATGAAGCCGACCAATTCGAGCGGCTCGTGATTGATTATTTCTCCAGCGAGTACCAGGCCGGTCGAACGCCGAATCCATGCGTGATGTGCAATGAAAAACTCAAGTTCGGCAATCTTTGGAGTAAAGCAGCGGCATTAGGCTGCGATTATATCGCCACCGGTCATTACGCCGTGATCGAGCATCACGGTGATCGCGCGGTCCTTCGCAAAGGAATCGATCTGCGGAAGGATCAATCTTATTTTCTGTTCAGCTTGCGGCAGCCGCAGCTCCGGCGCGCGCTTACACCACTGGGCACAATGCGCAAGCCGCAGATCCGCGAGATTGCCCACTCGCTAGGCCTAAAAGTGGCCGATAAAACTGATAGCCAGGAAATCTGCTTTGTGCCGGGCAACGATTACAAGGCGTTCCTGCGGTCGCATCTGGGCGAAAACGAATTTCATCGAGGTGAGATTTACGACCTCAATGGAAATTTTGTGGGTGAACATGATGGCCTCGAGCTTTTCACCATCGGTCAACGAAAGGGGTTGCCCGGTGGCTCGCTGCTTCCGCGTTATGTTGTCGATCTCGACCCTGAAACTAATCGCGTCATAGTTGGTGACGCGGACGATTTGATTTGCGACGAATTTGAAATCGATCGTGTGACCTGGCACCCTGTAGCCGCGGGCACTGACCGGAGTCGTCCATTCGATGCGACGGTAAAGATCCGGTACAATCATCCCGGGGCGCTCGCGAGTGTGACACCATTAGAACCTAATCGCGCTTGCATTCGATTGCAGGAGCCACAGCGAGCGGTGACGCCAGGACAAGCAGCGGTGTTTTACGATCGCGATGTCGTTCTTGGCGGTGGCTGGATCTGCCGGAGCGAGCCGGCCAGGCGTCGCCTGGCGCGGATTTTTGCGTAGCAGATGCCAGAGAAAATTCTGCTCGCGCTCAGCACGTTCC
>Ga0209266_1000498_pt1 | contig 30205 bp, 26 predicted proteins | sample GraSoiAngelo_132_FD_185889 | JGI IMG/M metagenome (GOLD analysis project Ga0209266, IMG submission 185889) | Grasslands soil microbial communities from the Angelo Coastal Reserve, California, USA - 14_0929_02_40cm (SPAdes) (version 2) | ecosystem: Environmental > Terrestrial > Soil > Grasslands ...
TCGCGCTTGGGGAAGGAGATCATGGGCGCCCCCGCGGGCTGAAGGAACCCCGAGGCTGACCCGAAATCACGTCCTTGGCGAGCTGCTCGTTACATTCGACCCCAATCCCCTTATAGGAGTGTTTCTCCGGGCACGAACGGGCACCGGTGTCAGACCGACAGGGCGCCGATGCTCGTCGGGACGCCACGTCCGGTCAATTTGTCTGTTTTCAATGCCCTGGGGCCGGCGCTCTGGATCCGGTGATCCGGGTTCGAATCCTGGAGGGGCAACGCACGGTCTGCGGAGTCGCTGCTCCGAACTGGGCTCGACGCGCCGGCTTTAGCGTAGCGACGAACGAAAAAGCCCCACAGGCGAAGTCCCTGTGGGGCTTGATCGTCACCTCCCATTGGATGTGGGGCTGCTGGTCGGCAGACACCACGCTTGCTTGACGCTGCACAGTCGTGCGAGCATGTCACCATACTCCCGGTTCACTGCTGCCGTTTCCGTCACGCCGAGAAACTGGATGCTGTATCCATGGGGTCCATGGAGGATCACGAATGGGTACAAGCTGCCGGGTTTGGGTTGCGCCCCGCCTATGTCTTGGTTGGACACGTTGGGCGCGTAGTACATGACGTGCGGCACGTTCGCAGTCAGCACGGTGTCGTTGGCGTCCGGATTGACATAGGTCCGCAGCACCGGAGACAACATGTAGGCGACACCGGCTCGTGCCGGCGCTGGGTAGAATCCTGCCTGCAGACGCTGCTGCATGATCCGCTTCAACTCCGCCGCTGGGGTTCCCTTCGCCTGCAGCTCGGCCGCATCAAAGAAGATCCGCATCTGTGCTTTGGCACCCGCATTGTCAAAGGCAATCGGATAGAGAATGTCGTCCCGATACATCGTCAGCGGCCACTCGCCTCGGAACGTGTCGTCGCCGGTTCGCGCCACAAAGGCGTGGAATCCATTCGTCCCCGGGCGGGCGACTTCAAAGCCCCTGGCGGGATTCAGGACGTAGACGGTTGCCGCGTCCCTGAGGTGCGGCGGGAGCGCGCTCAGCGCCAGCTGAATCTCCAGATCTCTCGGCAGGGGCTCGATTGCGTTCCGAGGGTTGGCGCCGAGCGAGACCAACCAACCGGCAATGACGGCAAGTGTCTGAACCGTTCTCATCGTAAGCTCCTTTTAAGTGTTTTCGACGAAGGCCCGCAGTCGATCCACCGCCCCGTCCCACTGCGCGGAGATGTGATCGAGGTAGCGCTTCGCCACCTCTAACCGTTTCAGATCCAAGTCAAACACGCGCTCGCGTCCCCGCCGCCGGTCGCGAACGAGACCCGCCGCCCCCAGGGCCTGGAGGTGCCGCGTAATCGCCTGGCGCGTCACCCCGGTCCCCGCGCTCAAGCGGGTGATCGAGAGCGGCGCGTCGGCGGAGAGACGCCGCAGGAGGCCGAGCCGGGTGGGGTCCGCCAGGGCGGCAAACACGGGCACGGCCTCGCGGTCCCTGAGTGCGGTGCTACTGCGCCTCGACATAGCGCGCGAGCTTCTCGGATTGGGACGCCCACCCCTGGTCGTTCATGCGGAACGCCTCGGCCCGACGGCTGAGGGGGATCCGATCAAACCCGGACTCGATGATCGTGAGCGCGGTGCCGCCCGCCTGCTCCTCCAGGCGGAATTCGACGAGGGTCGTGGGCTCGGCCGAGTAGTCGGCCTTCGGGTCGACCGCGTAGGGGTGCCAACGATACGAGAAGTAGTGCTCGGGCTCGAGCCGCTCGACGAGCATCTCCAGGGTCACGTGCTCGTAGCCGGGGATCACGAGCCGGCCGCGGATCGTCTCGCCCGCGGCGAACTCCCCTACGAGCTTCACGCGAAACCACGCCCCGAACTGCTCGGCGATCGTAAGCGCGCGCCACACGCGCGCCCGTGGGGCGCGCAGGACCATGTGCTTTTCGATGCGATCGGTGCTGGTGGGGCTCTGGGACTGCTGTGCGTTGACCGTCATGGTTCTCTGCTCCTTGTTGTTGTGCAACGGTTATGTTGCATATACCATAACACCGCCATGCGAGATATGCAACAGTAATGTTGCACGTTTGGTTCCCGGCACACGAACCCCCCTGAAACGACGGGTCCGCCAGAGCGTGGAGGTCTTCGAGATCGCCGTCGGCGGGTCGACCGCCTTACCGACTCGGTTCGGTTCCACTAGCCCCCACAACTTCACAGTCGTCTCGGTCCATGTTTTTTCGCTCCGGCCGACGTGCTCGTTCGTTGAACCGGGCGATGGGTCCCGTCTGCCGGTGGATCGAGCGACGGAATCGAGCTCGAGCGTTTTGATCAGACCTTGTCATGGCAGGACGCGGCCAAACCTGCGGCGCCGAGGGCGTAACCGAAGTGACACCACGAGTCGACTTAAGACGCCGCCGCCAAGCACGGGATCGCCCAGGGCGATCCGAGCCAGGACGCCTACGCCTTCCTGGTGCAAACCTGTGAGCAAGCCATCGCGAGCGGACGGTTCCGCCCCGAACTGCAGGATCCGCACGAGGTCGCCCAGATCCTTTGGTCCTCGAGGCACGGGCTCGTGTCGCTGCGCATCGCCAAGGAGCACGATGATTGGGTCCAGTGGCGCGACGTCCAGGCCACTGCCACCCGGCTGCAAGACGTGATGTTCACGGGCCTGCTGCGGCGCGGGCGCGCGAGCCTAGGGTTAACCTGAGGTGAGCTGCCGGGCAGTGCACCTGCCTGACGACAAGTACCCACAAAAATCCCCACACTGACTCTTGGCTTGGGGCGTATGCTTCGAGCGGGCTTAGGAAGGCCAGCAATCTCGGCCGTTCTTGACTCTGCCCGTGCGGCACGACCGAGGTTTAAAAGAGGTCGGAAGAACTTCCGGGGGTGGGTTGAGAAAGTCCAAGTAGCTTGCGAGTTTAAGGCTCACGGCGCCGTAGCCAAGTGGTAAGGCAGAGGTCTGCAAAGGGCCTCCGCCGTTTTCCTTGACAGTCCCGCGCAGTCCTAAGCAGTCCTTCCGGCTCGGCTTGAGTGAGGAGGCGGATTCCTTGCCAGTCTGAGGGAATCGCTCTCTTGCCGCTTAGTCTGCCACCAGTTTTGCCACCAGCCTCGGATTCAGAGAGGAAGCCTAGCTCCCAGGCGATACGCGTGGTTGTTTGGAGAAGCCGCGGCGCCAGGCAGGCAGGACCACTCCCAGTTTGACCAGAGCGCGTTGCGTGTGAACGATCAGGGCCGGCTCGGAGCGCGCCGACCATCGCGGTGCACTAGGACGATTAGCGCAAACTCCCATTCCCGCCTTCGCTGCGCCGCCGCCGGAGCTCGGCGTGCTGGACCCGAATTGCTGCCATCGCGCGGTCGATCACAGCCGCGGGCTGTCTCCCGCGTGCGCAGCATCGCGAGAAACTCCGCGTAGTCCACGGGCGGGCCACAGGACACGGAGATGAGCTTGAAGATCCGCGGGACGGTTCCCTCGCGGCGGAGCGTGCGGCCCCGGTTTCGGTTCAGGCGTCCGGGGGTCTCTACCGGACTGCGACGGTGCTTCTCCAATGAGGAGTTCGCAGACCTTCCCATGATTGCGTGATACTCGGCAATCGGGCGATTCTCTGATGCCCGGCAGAAGGCCGATTCCAGACCCGCTTCCTCGCGGCCAGCAGGAGCTATCTCCTCGGGCGTCGTCTCGGACGCCCGCGGGTCGAACGCCACGGTCGTCGGATCCTGCTCACGCCGCCACTACGAGGGGGATTAGGCTGACGAGGCGCGTTTAGGTTGGTATATAGTAAGGGCGCCGACTGCCTTACGTTACGTTGCCTCCGCTCGAGAAACCGCGCTGAGGAGTTCAACTAATGCCATCCTTCGATCCCCAGGATCGAGCTCGCCTCTATCATTACGCGTCCGACCTTCGCATCTGGTTTCAGGAGTGGTTGCTCGAGCCGGTGCAGAAAGCCACTGGCGGTATTATCCCAGCTGCCCTGAGCACCCTCTATGCTGACATGCACGAGCTGGAAAACGAGTTCGGCAGACAGCTCGACCAGCCCATCGACATCGACGATAGGCACACGCCGTTGCTTAAGCGGATCCTGCTTTACCAGCGCCAGCATTTGGCGGAAAAGCACGAAGAGATCCGTTTGAAGACTACGAGCTCAGAGATCCGCGACGCACTGGAGGCGCAGTCAGAGCCCGTAAGACGTTTAATGTCGGAGGAGTGGTTCCAAAACACTCGACCAATTCGCCTGCCCCGGTTAACCGATTTCTTGACACCGCGGGATACGTATCAGGTTATGCCCGCCGCGCCTGACCTACGTGGCTCTGACTATGACGACAAGTTCCGGATACTCTTGTCCCCCGCGAGCTTTCTGCCAGCGCTACGTCGTTGTCGGATTGAGAGCTGGCTTCGTGACATAAGTGTCGCGGTGGCTTTCACTGACATCGACGACTTCAAGGCCCTCAACACCCGGTACACGGAATCCGTGGTCGACAGGGATCTCCTGCCAAAGATCATGCGGACAATCGAGGCTCACGTTTACTCCCATGGCTGGGCCTATCGCTTCGGCGGCGATGAGTACCTCCTACTCCTCCCTAACATGGATCTAAAAGTTGCTGGCGACTTTCTGCAAACCCTCCAAGAGAGACTCCGTTCTCTCGAATTCCAAGGAAACCACGGAATCCAGGAGCGTATAGCCGTCTCCATCGGACTATGCCTCGTCACCCCAGATTCCTTTTTAACCGATCGCGAGGTGCAGGAAAAGGCAAATCGGGCGATGCAACACGCAAAGCAGGTCAGGAAGAACTGTATCGCAACATTCAGGGGCGAATTCTTCGGCGACGAGGATCTTTACGTTATGAATCGTCCGGGCCACCAGGAACCCTGAATCGCCGTCCGCGGCCTAACGCACGCCTGGAGCTGACGGCGCCCCGTATTGCGGCAGACTTGCGTTCGTGAATGGTTTGACCGTCGCGCCTATGCGCAGTCCGTTAGGAAGATACACGCCTCGTTCTTGACCGCCGTTTCGGGCGGGAATACCTTCCCTTCCCCTATGCCTATCTACGAGTACCGCTGCACCAAGTGCCGGAAGCGCTTCAGCGTCGAGCAATCGATCAGCGAGCACAAGCGGCGCCCCGCCTGCCCGAAATGCAAGTCGCGGGCGGTGGAGCCGATGTTCTCGACGTTCTTCGCCAAGACAGGTCGCAAGAGCTAACGGGACGAGGTCCGAGCGCCTGCGGAGTTCGAGCAGCAGCGCGCAATCTCCCGTCTGTGGTGCCTGACCCGCGCAATCGCGGTGAAGCTCGCGGTCACGGGCGCGCGAATGACCAGCTGGGGTGGCAGGTTCTCAGCCTCCGAAAGACTTTCCGGGTTATATTCACGCCCCCGTAGGCGCTCGGCCTGATGACACGACGCACCATCGTAGTAGACAGCGAGATCTGGAAGGTTTATCCCACGGGCCGCATCACCGTTTATGGGAAGGATGAGTTTGGGTTGCTGTTCGAGCTTGGGACCGGCCCCGAGCGCAAGCGCCGCTTTACTCGCTATTCGCCTCTGGGATCCAAGAGTACCGACGCATCTCTCGCTGAGCTCACTGAGCGGCAGCTGCTGGACTTCTTCCGCCAATCGCAACCCGCGTGGACGTCGCCGGAGGGCGGATACGGCGCACTCTAAACAAAGTGCTTCGTGGATGCGCCCACACGTTCGCTCGGCCCGCCAAAAGAGTATTTGCTGGGGCCTCCGAACCTCCCGACGGGCCGCTGCCAAGTGAAGGCCGGTGCGGAACGGTATCCTCAGGCATACCAGCGACACCGGTACTCCTGAGCACTCCCAACAACTCACCAGAGGGCGACCCCCTGAGCAGCGTTCAGGGGGTCGCTTCGCTCCAATGGACTCATGCTCCCGCATGACCGGTTTCGCTTATCAGGCATGCAAGGAGCTCGAGTGGTTGGTCAGTGATTTCGTTTGGTCGCGCGCCTTGCCGATGACACGGGCCAGGTCTTGGTGGGGAAGGCTCACGTGCCGCTCGCCAGGTCACTCGGCCATCACGTCCTGCCGCCGCTCCGTCCCGCGGCGCCGATCGGCCAGCACGCGCCGCTCGCCCGCCCCGCGGCGCTCCACCGCCGCGGTCATGCCCTGATAGCGGCGGTCCAAGCCGCTGCGCCGCGAGGGCAGGAGACGGCGTTCGCCCTCTCGGTGGTCGGGAAACCAGTGAGGAGCGTCGTTAGCAACCATCGTGCACCTCTGAGAGGACGGATAGTCGGCGTGATATACCCGACGGGCGCGCGCTCGGCCAGGCGGGTCGCGGGTGCCGGGGTTAGGAGGGCTCGAGCCAGCCCCGCCGCGGCGGCGCCAATCTGGGATCGAAGGCAAACCGATATGTGTGACGATGCGGTCCATGATCTCTGTGTGCTCAGTGGTGTGCTCCCTAACCATCCGGCGTCATGCCCAACGGAAAAGGAGGGCGGCCGAGGCCGCCCCCCGCTCCCTTGAACAGACCGCTGGCTCTTGCTGAGCCCGGGCCCTAGTTGCGCGCGGCGATCTTGTGGAAAGTCGAGTTCGCAACCTCGTAATTCTCAACCTTGGGCGTTCCTTCAACCACCTTCGCGAGACTCTTCAGGACTTCGGGATAGGTGTCGCGGCTATAGGTGTCCGCGTTCTCTTTCCGATCCCACAAACTGATCGCGACCGCTTCGGCGCGGTCGGCGGCGAGGAACGTGATCTCGTCCTTGAAGCCGTTCTGCTTGCGCAGCACGGGCAGGACGTCTGTTTCCAGCGTCCGCGCGAACTCCGGGGCCGTATTGGCCTTGAGGTGCAGCGTGACATTGCGTGCGTACATATCGACTCCTTAGCAACCAACATGAACCTGCTAACTACGGTGATTCTCTTGCTGCTCGGACCTGACCTTGCTTCACTATCTTTGTCAAGTGTACGACCAAAGAAGAAACTGTACTTGACAAGTGAAGTACATTGCTGCAGGTTGGAGCATATAGGACCGCCAATAGTTAACTGAACTCGGCTCATGCATAACCTTTAAGGAGGCACGATATGTTCAGTGTTACACAGAGGGACCCGATGCTGGAGCTGGTGCATCACCTGGAGCACCGGATGGGCCGGATCTTCACCGACCCGTTCCGCACGTCGTTTGAGTGGCCCGTACCCGAGGCTGCGACCACCGCCTGGCAGCCGCTGGTGGACATCTTCGAGGAGCCCGATGTCATCCGCTTGGTGGCGGAGGTACCCGGGGTGAAGCCCGAGGACGTGAAGATCTCAGTAGATGCCAACCTGCTGACGATCAAGGGCACGAAGGAGCAGGTGGCGGAAGAGAAGGCCGAGAAGGTCCATCGCTATGAGCGGACCTATGGCGCCTTCGAGCGGACGTTCAGGTTGTCGGCCTCGATCGATCCCAACAAGATCAAGGCGACCTACGACCTCGGCGTGCTGACGATCACGCTGCCGAAGGCGGAGACGGCCAAGCCCCATCTGATCACGGTGGAAGTCACGCCACAGAAGGCGTTGAAGGCCTAACCTACGGGGGAGGAGGGTGACCTGGTTGGTCGCCCTCTTTCTCGTGCGGAGGCGACATGGTTACCGAGCACAGACGGAGTATGGAAGGCCTGCTGACACACGTCGGCACGGCCGACTGTTTCATCGCTCTCCCTCATCCGGCGCCGGAGTGCGGGATCGTCACGGCGTGGTGGCAGTGCCAGGTGGAGGCGGACCCGGCCATGCAGCGGCAGCAGGAGGACGAGTAGCGGCAGCCGTCGTCTTCGGCATCGAGTAGATTCGGTTATGCCCACCGCTGAAGATACGATGCTCCTTTCCGAGTCCCCGAAAAACTCGCGTAAATTCTCCAAATGCATGGAGTGTCAACGGTACGCCACGAGGTCCCGGATGCGGGAACTCCTAGCCCTCGCCGCAGTCGCCTGCCTGGACTTCTGGCCGGGCGAGGTTGTCGAGCGCCGCATCTACCTCACCTGGCTCGCGTCGCGCGATCCGTGGTTCATGCTCCGCACGATTCCCGGCACGGTGCGGGGAGTGGGTGGCAGCGTCGTTCCCTCGTCACTCCTGGCGAATCCCGTGGATCACGTCATCGCGCCACGACGGCAACTCGAAAGCCTCTTCGCCACGCTGTTACCGAAGGACGCGCAGGTCGAAGTCGAGATGCCCGACGGCCGGCGCTTCCTGATGCCCAGAAGGCGCCCTCAGGGTCGGCTCGCGCTGCTCGCTGGACTGAATGCGCGCGAAGCGGGCGAACTCCTCGCACGCGAAGCGCACGAGCTGGTCGCCTTTGGACGCCACATCGACGGGTTGTTGTTCGTGAGCAACGACGCCGAAGAGTTGCACCAGGGCCGTGGGGCACCCCGCCACGCAAGATCCGCGGTCTGCGCCCACGTCTCGCAGGCGACCGGCGACCGACTGCTAGTGGTCGTCGCAGCTCGAGTGGTCGTCGATTACTGTCGCGGGCAGCACTGGACCGAGGCTCGGGCTCGCGCGGTAATCCGTCAGCTGTTGGATCTCTGCGTCACGACCAAGCCGCCCGAGCCCGAGCCGGAGACCAGCGAAGCCACCATCCTCTATCGAGGTCCGCAAGGCGGTCCAGCGCCCGCAGCTCGCGCCGTCCGGCGCCGAAGCTGGCTTCCGGCTCCCCAGTAGCAACTGACACGTGCGGGGAGCGGTACGCTTCCCGCGCCTAAGACGACGCGGACTCCACCGGGACGACACCGAAACCGACTGGCAGGCAGAGAACAGCGTGCTCGGATGAGCTGGATGGAGTCGAGGGCCCGCGACATCCGGAGGGACGAAACCACGCGATGAGAACGCCGCGCCGTGAAGCGTGCCGTGGCACCATGGGCAGGTCGCCTTGGCTGACGCCCTGAGGCTGCTGCTCCGCCCCTTCGGGGGCGGCCGCCGCCCGGAAGCCCAGAAGCCTCTCCGCGCTGAGCTCCTCAGCATCGAGCGCCTGGAGGAACGGGCCAGGGCCCTCGCCGCCAGCTTCACGCTGGCCCGGGATCCGCGCCGCAAGGCCCGCCCATTCTTCTCGCGGCTGGAGGACAACGCCCGGGTGCTGCGCAAGGCCTATCGCGTCCTGGCCGACGATGTCCACGGCGGCGAGTTCGTCCCCCCGGCGGCGGAATGGCTCCTCGACAACTTTCACCTCATCGAGGCCGAGATCCGGGGCATCCGGCACGACCTTCCGCGGCAGTACTACTTGGACCTGCCCAAGCTGGCCTCGCGGGAGATGGCCGGCATCGCGCGGGTCTACGCCATGGCCCTGGAGCTGATCCGCCACACCGACGGCCGCCTGGATCGACAACAGCTCGTGCGCTTCATGGCCGCCTACCAGACTGTGGCTCCCCTCACCATCGGCGAGCTGTGGGCTTGGCCCAGCATGGTCAAGCTCGCCCTCATCGAGAACCTGAGGCGGCTGGCGGACGAAGCGCTCCAGGGCCGGGACGCGCGTCTCACGGCCGACGGCTATCTGGCCCAGATCGGCGGCGCCGAGGATGCGGCGCCCCTGCCGTCCCTGCCCGAGGTCCTGGACACGGCCTACGTCGTGCGGCTCCTGCAGCGGATGCGCGAGTACGGGCCCCTTGTCGCTCCCGTGCGCGCGGCCGTCGAGGAACGCCTCGCCGCCCAGGGCATGACGGCGGAGGATTCGATCCGGACGGAGCACCAACGCCAGGCCGCGGGGCAGGTCTCCGTGGCCAACGCCATCACCAGCCTGCGGCTGTGCTCCACTCTGGACTGGATGCGGTATTTCGAGAACGTCAGCTTGACCGAACAGGTCTTGCAACGCGACCCGGCCGGCGTCTACGGGAGCATGGACTTCCTCAGCCGGGACCGCTACCGGCAGGCGGTGGAGGAACTGGCCGAGGCCACCGGTGAGGCCCAGCTCCGTGTGGCCCTTCGCACCGTGGAGAGCGCCCGCCAGGCCGCCGAACTGAACTCGGCCCACGACCGCGCTGCCCACGTGGGCTACCACCTGATCGGGAAGGGCCGACGCGAACTCGAAACCGACGTGGCCTACCGTCCGCGCCTCGCGAACCGCGCACGGCGCTTCATGTTCACGCACGCCACCAGTTTTTACCTTGGGTCGATCGGACTCGTCACCGCCGCCCTGCTGGCCCTGGCCCTCGCGTACGTCCAGGGCGAGGGCGGCGCCCCGTGGGCGCAGGCCTGGACCGCAGCGCTCCTCCTCCTGCCGGCCAGCGAGTTCGCCATCGCCCTCGTCCAGCGCCTGGCCGCGCACCTCGTACCGCCACGGCGCCTCCCCCGCCTCGACTTCCAGGCCGGGGTCCCCGAGGACGCGCGGACCATGGTTGTCGTCCCCACGCTGCTCACGAGCGTGGCCGGGGTTGTCGAGCTGCTGGAGCATGTGGAGGTCCTGGCCCTGGGGAACGTCGACCCGCGCATACACTTCGCCATCCTCGGCGATTTCGCCGACGCGCCCACGGCCGAGATGCCCGCAGACGACGAGATCCTGGACGCCGCCCACGCTGGCGTCGTCGACTTGAACGCCCGCCTCGGCCAGGGGCGCACCGACCGGTTCCACCTGTTCCATCGTGCGCGTCAGTGGAACCCCGGCGAGGGCTCGTGGATCGGCTGGGAGCGCAAGCGCGGGAAGCTCGAAGAGTTCAACCGCCTGCTGCGGGGGGCTAAGGACACGAGCTTCCGCCTCCACGTGGGCGACCCGGAGATGTTGCCCAGCGTCCGCTACTGCCTCACCCTGGACAGCGACACCCGGCTTCCCCTGCACGCGGCCCGGAAGCTCATCGGCATCATCGCCCACCCCCTGAACCGTCCCTCCTTCGATCCTCGCCTGCGCCGCGTCACCGAGGGCTACGGGATCTTGCAGCCCCGGGTCAGCGTGACGATGGCGAGCGCCGCCGGGTCACTGTTCGCCCGCGTGTACGCCGGGCACACGGGCGTCGATCCTTACACCACCGCAGTCTCGGACACCTACCAGGATCTGTTCAAGGAGGGGATCTTCACGGGCAAGGGCCTCTATGACGTAGACGCCTTCATGGCCGCCCTAGACGGCCGGATCCCCGAGAACGCCCTCCTGTCCCACGACCTCTTCGAGGGCCTGCACGCCCGGGCCGCCTTGGTGACGGACGTGGAGGTGGTCGACGATTACCCCGCGAGTGTGCTCGCTCATGCCCGGCGCCAGCACCGGTGGACGCGCGGCGACTGGCAGATCCTCTTCTGGCTGTTCCCCTTTGTCCCGACCCGCGAGGGCCTGGAGCGCAACCGCCTCCCCGTCATTTCCCGCTGGAAGGTCTTCGACAACCTAAGGCGCACGCTGGTGGCCCCCGCCACCGTCGCCTTGCTCGCTCTGGCCTGGCTGGTGCTGCCGGGAGACCCCTTGGCCTGGACCCTCGGCGTTCTCGCTGCGATCGCGTTCCCACTATACCCGCTGGCCGTCCAGGTCGGCGCCGGCCCCGCCCCCCAGCAACCGTTGGCGGTGTTCCTGCGGATTCTGGGCGAGGACGTGAAGACCGCCGGCGCCCAGACGCTCCTGCAGATCACGTTCCTCGCCCACCACGCCTACGAGATGGCCCACGCCATCGCCCTCACCCTGGTTCGCCTCGTGATCACGCAGCGCCGCCTCCTCCAATGGGAGACGGCGGCCGCCGCCACTGCCCGGGCCGCCGGCCTCAGCGCCCGGGCCGGCGCGTTGCTGTTCCTCGTAGAAATGGCGGCCAGCCCCTTCATCGCCCTGATCGTCCTTGTCACGATCGCGGCTGCCCGGCCGAGCAGTCTGGCGGTGGCCGGTCCCCTCCTTGCCTTGTGGGTGGCCGCGCCGCTGGTGGCCTACTGGCTCAGCCAGCCCGTGTCGCCCGAGCGTCAGCTGCTTAGCTCCGAGGACCGACGCTTCCTCCGTCTCATCGCACGCAAGACCTGGCGCTACTTCGAGACCTTCATGGGCGCCGAGGACCACGGCCTGCCTCCGGACAACTTCCAGGAAGCGCCCACGCCGAGGCTCGCCCACCGGACGTCCCCCACGAACATCGGGATGGGGCTCCTCTCGACCTTGGCCGCCCACGACCTCGGCTTTATCCGCACTCCCGAACTGGTCGAGCGGCTCGAGGCCACGGTGTCTACCATGGGCGGACTGGAACGTTTCGAAGGCCATCTGCTCAACTGGTACGACACGAGAACCCTGGCACCGCTGGCCCCCCGCTACGTCTCCACCGTGGACAGCGGCAATCTCGCGGGCGCTCTCCTGGCCCTGGCCGAGGGCCTGCGGCGGCTGGCCGGCGAGCCCCAGTCCGCGGCGCAGATCTGCGCCGGCCTGGTGGACACCGCGGAGATGGCCGGCCAGTACCTGGCGCGTCTGGCAGACATGCCAGCCGGGCACCAGGACGGGAGGGCCCGTTTGGTCGCTGTGGTGAAGTCCGTACTGGACGTGTTGGAAGGTCCCGAGGAAGCGGAGCAGAAGCTGGCGCGCGGCGACGGACAGGTCCCCGCGCTCAGAGAAGCGATCGAATCGTTCGAGTCGGAAGGTGCGACCTCCAGCCATCAAGTCGAGGCGGCCTACTGGTCGCGGTCCCTCGCCGCGGGGTTGACGGCCCCGACCCCGACGCCCGGTGTGTTCGCGACTCGCCTCGAGGAGCTCGCCTCGCGCGCCCTCGCTTTCGTCGACGGCATGAGCTTCGCCTTCCTCTACGACCGCGAGCGCCAGATCTTCGCCATCGGCTATCGCCTCGCGGACGCCCAGGGCCCCGGCCGTCTCGATCCTTCCTACTACGACCTTCTGGCTTCCGAGGCCCGCCTGGCCAGCTTCATCGCCATCGCCAAGGGCGATGTCCCCGACGGCCACTGGTTCCACTTGGGGCGGCTACTGACCAGCGTGGACGGTGCCCCCACCCTCCTGTCGTGGAGCGCCAGCCTTTTCGAATACCTTATGCCCCTCCTCGTGATGCAGAGCTATCCGGGGACCCTCCTCGACCAGTCGTGCCGCATGGCTGTACGTCGGCAGATGGAATACGGGCGGCAGCAGGGGGTGCCCTGGGGGATCTCGGAGTCCGCCTTCAACCTCGTGGACCGTCACGGCAACTACCAGTACAAAGCCTTCGGCGTGCCCGGCCTGGGCTTGAAGCGAGGCCTCGGCGACGAACTGGTGGTGGCCCCCTACGCCACCGCGCTGGCCGCCATGGTGGACCCCGTGAGGGCAGCCCACAATTTCCGGCGCCTGGCCCGGGAAGGGCTGGACGGCGCGTACGGGTTCTACGAGGCCATCGACTACACCCACCGGAAGGCGGACGAAGGCGATACCGTCAGCGAGCCCCGACCGCATGGCTCCCGCGGAGTCGTCGTTCGGGCCTTCCTGGCCCATCACCAGGGCATGAGCTTGGTGGCTCTGGCCAACGCCGTCCTCGGCGATCCGATGGTGCAGCGCCTCCATGCCGATCCCCGGATGCAGGCCACCGCGCCGCTGTTGCAGGAGCGCGCGCCGCGCCACGCTCCGATCACGCAGCCCCGGCCCGCCGAGGAGACGCGGGTGGCGGCTCCGGTCTCCGCGGTCGCGGTCCGGCGCTTCCGGTCGCCCCACACCCGGTACCCTCACGCCCAGTTCCTATCCAACGGCGCCTACACCGCCATCGTCACCAACGCGGGAGGCGGGGCCAGCTTTTGCCGCGGCCGCGCCGTCACCCGGTACCGCGAGGACTCGACCCGTGACCTGGGGAGCCACTTCCTCTACCTGCGCGACGTGCGCACCGGGTCGGTCTGGTCCGCGGCCTACCATCCCACGGACCGGGAACCCGAGGAGTATCTGGTCACCTTCCAGGCCGAGAAGGCCGTCTTCCGCCGCCGTGACGAGGACATCGCGACGCAGCTCGACATCGCGGTCTCAACCGAGGACGACGTCGAGGTGCGCCGCCTGGCCGTGACCAACCAGAGCGACCGGCCTCGCGAGCTCGAGGTCACGAGCTACGCCGAGATCGCCCTGGCGTCTGTCGGCGAGGACCTGACCCACCCCGCCTTCAGCAAGCTCTTCGTGGAAACCGAGTACTTGCCGGAGAGCGCCGCCCTGGTTTGCGCCCGGCGACCCCGCGCCCGGGACGAGGCCCGCGTGTGGGCAGTCCACGTGTTGAGCGTGGACGCGAGGATGCAAGGGCCGGTGGAATGGGAGACCGACCGCGGGCGGTTCCTGGGCCGCGGCCGCAGTCCGCAGGATCCGGTGGCCCTCGACGGGCGGGCCCTCTCCGGCACCACCGGGGCCGTGCTGGACCCGATCGTCAGCCTGCGACAGCGCATCCGTTTGGCACCCGGTGGATTCGTGCGCCTGTCCTTCGCGACGGGGATGGCCGTGAGCCGGGATGGCGCTCTGGCCATGGCGCACAAGTACCACGACCCCAGCGCCGCCGCGCGCACCTTCGCGCTGGCCTTCACCCAGGCGCAGAGCACGTTGCGGCACCTGGGCATCTCGAGCGACGAGGCCCAGCTCTGCGAGCGCCTCGCCTCACGGGTCCTGTACACCGACGCCTCGCTGCGGGCGGGGCCGGAGGTCTTGGAGCGCAACATGCTGGGCCAACCGGGGCTATGGGCCCACGGGATCTCCGGCGATCTCCCCATCCTCCTCGTGCGCGTGGTCAAGGGAGGCGACATCCCCCTCGTCCGGCAGGTCCTCCAGGCCCAGGAGTATTGGCGGCTCAAGGGCCTGAGCGCGGACGTCGTGATCTTGAACGAGCATCCAGTGAGCTACCTCGACGACATACACGTCCAGCTCGCCGCGCTCCTCGACACCGGGCCGTGGGGGGCGTGGAAGCACCGGCCGGGGGGGGTGTACCTGTTGCGCGGCGACCGTATGAACGAGGCCGAGCGAAGCCTGCTCGCCAGCGTGGCACGGGCGATCCTCAGCGGGGATCGCGGCAAGCTGTCGGACCAGTTGGACTGGCCTTATCCCGAGCGGCAACCCCGGAGGGAGCTGCTGCCGCCACCCCCGCGCCCGGCTTCCGGCCCGGACGGCATGGAGATCGAGGTGCCCGCCCTCACCTTCGCCAATGGGACGGGCGGCTTTGCCGATGGCGGCCGCGAGTACGCGGTCGTCCTCGACGGTGACCGAGAGACGCCGCTCCCTTGGGTCAACGTCATGGCCAACCCCGGCTTCGGCACCGTAGTCTCGGCATCGGGCTCGGCGTATACGTGGGCGGAGAACAGCCGTGAGAACCGCCTCACGCCCTTCGCGAACGACCCCGTGACTGACCCCACCGCCGAGGCCCTCTTCTTGAGGGACGAGGAAGGGGGCGACGTGTGGTCACCCACGCCGGGGCCGATGCGGCGGACCCAAGAGAGCGGCCGGTTCGTGACGCGGCACGCAGCCGGAGTCTCCCACTTCACTCATGCCTCCCATGGAATCCTGCAGGACCTCGCGGTCTTCGTGGACGCGAAGGATCCTGTGAAGTTCTCACTCCTGACCCTCACCAACCGGACCGACCGCCCGCGGCGACTGAGCGTGTTCGCCTACAACGAATGGCGCCTGGCGCCGCCGCAGCCTGGGGAGCACCTGCACGTGATGACGGGACTCGACGCGGAGACGGGGGCCGTCCTGGCCACGAACCCCTACAACCAGGAGTTCGCGGGCCGGGTCGCCTTCGCCCACGCCAGCGAGGCGCCGAGTTCGGCGACGGGAGACCGCCTCTCCTTTCTGGGACGCAACGGCTCGCTGGCGAGGCCAGCCGCCATGAACCACCACGCCCTGTCGGGCCAGTTCGGGGCCGGACTCGATCCCTGCGCCGCGCTGCAGGTCGAGATCGGCTTGGCTCCGGGAGAGAGCCGCCGCCTCGTCCTCATCCTGGGACAGGGCGGGGATCACGAGCACGCCCGCGAGCTGGTGCGCCGCCACGGCAGCGTGGCCGCCGCCGACATCGCCTTGGAAGCGGTGCAGCGGTTCTGGGCCGACACCCTGGAGACGGTGCAGGTGCGCACCCCTGACGACTCCTTCGATCTCCTCATGAACCGGTGGCTCCTGTACCAGGACCTGAGCTGCCGGCTCTGGGCGCGGTCCGGCTTCTATCAGCCAGGCGGCGCCTTCGGCTTCCGCGATCAGCTGCAGGACGCCATGGCCCTCTCCCTGGCGAGGCCGGACATTTTGCGGGCGCACATCGTCCGGGCCACGGGCCGGCAGTTCATCGAAGGGGATGTGCAACACTGGTGGCACGAGCCCTCCGGCCGCGGCACCCGCACCCGTTGCTCGGACGACCTGCTCTGGCTGCCGTACGCCGTCGCGCATTACGTGGACACGACCGGGGACCACGGCATCCTCGACGAGCTCGTTCCGTTCCTGGAGGCTCCGGTGCTCGCCGCCGGCGAGACCGAGGCCTACGGAGAGCCGCGGGTCTCCGCCGAATCGGCTCCCCTCTTCGACCATTGTGCGCGCGCCATCGACAAGGGCCTTACTGCGGGCGCCCACGGCCTTCCGCTGATCGGCAGCGGCGATTGGAACGACGGGATGAACCGGGTCGGGCACCAGGGCCGCGGCGAAAGCGTCTGGCTCGGGTGGTTTCTGCACACGGTGCTGCGGCAGTTCATCCCCCTGTGCGAGACCCGGGACGCGGCGCGGGCGGGGCGTTACGCGAGCGAGGCCAGCCGGCTGGCGGGCATGCTCGAGCGGGCCTGGGACGGGGAGTGGTACCGACGGGGTTATTACGACGACGGCACGCCGTTGGGCTCGGCCCAGAACGACGAGGGCAAGATCGACTCGATCGCTCAGTCCTGGGCGGTCCTGTCCGGAGTCGCGCCCGTGAAGCACGCCGAGCGGGCCATGGACGCCGTCCGCACCCACCTTGTGCGGCGCGCAGCCCAGGTCGTGCTGGTGCTCACTCCCCCCTTCGACCAGTCGGCGCAAGACCCCGGTTACGTCAAGGGATACCCGCCCGGGGTGAGGGAGAACGGCGGCCAGTACACGCACGCCGCGGTGTGGACGGTCATGGCGGTGGCCCGGCTCGGCAACGGGGACGAGGCGGTGGAGCTGTTCCACCTGCTGAACCCGATCAACCATACGCGGAGCGCCGCGGACGTCGAGCGCTACAAGGCCGAGCCGTACGCCACCGCCGGAGACGTCTACGCTCACCCGGCCCACGCCGGGCGCGGCGGTTGGACGTGGTACACGGGCTCCGCGGGCTGGATGTACCGCGCGGGCCTGGAGAGCATCCTCGGCCTCAAGCGCCACGGTGCGAGCTTCGAGCTGGATCCCTGCATCCCCGCGGCCTGGCCCGAGTATTCCATTCTCTGGCGTTTCGGCCGCACCGGCTATGACATCTCCGTTTCCAACCCGGAGCACCGCTGCCGGGGGATCGCGGAGGCCGAGCTGGACGGCCACCCCGTGGATCCCGCCGCCATCCCCCTCGTGGACGATGGCGCCACGCACCGGGTGCGCGTGATGGTGGGGGAGCAGGCGCAGAGCACGCCGACGACAGCCCGGCGGGGGACGGCGGCGCGGGCGTAAAGCCATGTCGGCGTCTGCTTCATCTGAACTCGCGCTACCCCCTGAGCGGCGGTCAGGGTGTCGGTTCGTTCCATGAGACGACCGCCTGATGCACGTGCAGGGCATCGCGGCCAAGACGTCGCGATGGCAGGTGTCGGTTGCGTCTTTTCCGCATGCCACATCGAAGCCCTGCTGCGTCAATGTCAACGAATGCGCTCCGCGCGCCGCAACCGAGCCCGAAGCGCCGGCGTGGGCTTGAATCCGTACTTATCGGCCGGCATGGCTTGCGCCGCCGCCAACAGGTTCGCGCTGGCTTCCTTGGCCAGTGCGCGTGCCGTGTTCGAGACCGGATTGCCTTGGGCCGTGCTGAGCGCAGGGGTGAGAACGAATGCGAAGACGACGAGTGACCGAAGCGCGCGCATTATGAGTTCCCTTTGCGAGTGTGGACCGAAATCCAATTGACCTCCCACGTCTTACCGCCGTCATCCGAAAACGCGAACTCCACCCGGTATGAGTTCGGGGTGATGTCTGACACGACATCGCGCGCCAGAACAGTTCTCCCATTAACGACCTCCTGGCCGTAGAATTCGCCGCGCCCATTCTTGAATTCCCCCACGGCGGGCTGGCCAAGAGAGCCGTCCGTGCCGCTGGCGAAGGTGACGCTCCACTGATGCGACTGTGGGTGATAGAGGCGCAGGATCAGGCCTTCGGCGTGACCGTTGGGCGTCTCCGACTCGAGTTCCAACAGATCGGCACGGCCGGCCCACACCTGCCGGGCGACCGACGTCCCTTCGAACTCGATCCAGGTTGTGGATCCAGTCAACGGGTGCAGGAGCCTTGAGTTGTGAACCTTCCAGCTTCCGATCTCGAAGTCGAAGTCGTGTTGACCATCGCGCGACGCGATCGGCTGTTGTGCCGGCGTGTCGCGGGGCACGAGAACGAGCGTGAGCGTGACTACAACTAGGTATGGAAGGCGCCTGAAGACATTCATCGGTGGTCCTTTGCCCCCGGTAAATAGGTGAGTACCACGACGCCCGCCGTGGTCGTCTTGACGTCGCTCAGTTTCAGCGTCGTCGTGCTTATACCGTCTCTGAAGAATCGCTCTCCGCTTTGCAGGACCACCGGATACAGCATGAGCCGGTAGATATCGATCAGGTTGCGCTGCATGAGCGTGTTGACGAGCGCACCGCTGCCGTAGATCAGGAGATTCTGGCCTGACTGCCTCTTCAGCTTCGCGACCTCATCGGCGACATCTCCCTTTAGGAGGGTGGCGTTCCACTTGAGCGGCCCTTGCAAGGTCTTTGAGGCGACAAACTTCGGCAGACTGTTCATTCTGTCGGTGAACGGGTCGCCCGACCGCAGTGGCCAGGCCGCGACGAATTCCTCATAGGTCACCCGCCCGAGCAGAAGCGCGTCGCTCGCAAAGAGGAGATCGGATTGAGACTTCGAGAGCTCATCATCCCAATACGGGACCGTCCAGCCGCGCTTCTCGAAGTCTCCCGATGGGCCCGGGTCTTCGGTTACCCCATCCAATGTCAGATATTCGGCTGCAACTAGTTTTCCCATTGGAGCCTCCTCTTGCCCCGGATCGCATCCAGGCTCCACGGTCCGGGGCCGGCGGCGGAGAAGTAGAGCCAAAGGAAGCAATAGAGCGCGGGTGGCACGCCGTTGTTCAGGATGGGCCAGAAGCTCACTGGGAATGAGAACTGGAAATAGGCCACCGCCATTTCCCCAGACAGGAGGAACGCGACCGGGCGAGTAAACAGGCCAAGGAGTAGCAAGGTACCGCCAAACGTCCCAAGGATTCCCGCAAGCCAAAATTCAGACAGGAACGGTGCCGTGGCGCCGTTGGGGGGTATGCCGGCAGGAAAAGCGAAGAGCTTCATCGTGCCGGCCAGCACGAATATGAATGCCGCGAGGATACGGAGAACACTCTGCAACTGCGGCGCCCACGACGACCACTTCGCAGCGATGTTTGGTGCGTTCATACCGCGTCTCACTCCTTCCTAGGACCGCATGGCGGCTAGGCGCTCCAGCAGTTTCTTCACATGGTCGCGACGCTCGCCCACGGTTACGAGGGGCGTGATGCGCGTTTCAGCGACAGCCCAAAGCGGCAGACTCGTGACGATCCGATCGAGGTGCTCAGACGATTCCGCCTCAACGATGAGTCGCAGAGCTACGCGCCCAGCGACGGGCCCGCCGCTCACGAGCGTCTTTTCGGCGACGAGCTGGTCGAGCCGCGCGAGCGTCGGAAAGATGACCTGCTCAATGAATGCCCGGCCTGCGTCCGGCGACGACACAGTGCCGGATTCCACATGGTCGACTTCGACCAGGAAAAGCATGAGACCTCCGAGGTATGTCTCGCGCCGCGACCGCCCGAATTCGGCGCGCAGTCTACGTTGCCCCGGGTCGTGCCGACAAGAAGGCACACGCGTGTGCCGGTCGTCGATCGACCCTCCTGCTATGTCGAGGTTTGCTCAAAGCGCTCGAGTTCACTCCCGTACCGCTCGATCCAGCGGCAGACCGGACCCATCGCCCGCATCAGCGAACGGGCAAGGGGAGTGAGGCTGTACTCGACCCTAGGAGGCGTCAGTTGATGAACGCGCCGGACGACCAACCCGCGACGCTGCAACGACCGGAGCGTCTTGGTAAGCATTCTCTGCGACACTCCGGGCATGCCACGCCGCAGCTCCGCGTGGCGCATCGTTCGCCTTTGGAGCAGAGCTAACAGCGGGATCGCCCATTTGTCGGAGAGCAGCTTGATCACTCGGCCCGCGCCGGGAACACCGAGCAGCGACTTCACGGCGAACGCGCCTTCATTGCGCGGCGCTGCAGGGCGTTAATGGTGATGGTGTTCACTCGACGAAGCCGCGTGCTCGTAGTGTGGTTTCCACGGTCCGGTGGCGATGCCAATGATGATGGTGTTTACGTCGGCGCCCATCGTGTGTGCTTTGCCGGCCGGCACGTAGAGGAACGCCCCCGCCGGGTAGGTTCGGGCACTCGCGGAATCGAGCTTGTCGCCATAACTCACGCGCAGCGCCCCTGACATCACGAAGACCCTGACCTCGCCGCTGTGCCAGTGGTGCTCCCAATAGCCCGCAGGCATGAAGTAGGCGTAGCTGAACGTCCGGCCCGGTCTGTCATTGCGGCCTTCGAGGAAGACGAACTTGGTGCCGTCCGTGTCCGCGGCTGGCCACACGATGGCTCGCTCGTTCCACGCCGCTGCTGGCGGTGTCGAATCGGGCGCCTTTTGCGCTACGAGTAGACGTGGCGCGGCCGCGAGGACGAGAATTACCGACGTGATCCTTCGCATGAGACCAACCTCCTGAGCGTGTACGCTGTCAGTCTTGATGATGGCAGTGTCGCCGAACCGCTCCAGGAAAACCATCCGATTCTTGCGGTCAAACTTCATGAGGTAGAGGAACTGTGGCTTCCCGCCCGCTTCAGGAGCCAACGGTTTACCTCGATTGCGATGCGGCGAGGCGGGAGCTCACCGGCCAGGGAAAAGAGCTTGGCGATTATTCCTGGTATCACGACGGTTTTCTTCCGCATCATCCCGCGATAACCGGCGAGCGCGACCGCCTTCGGGCTCATCGCGGGGACCCACCGGTAGAGCCGCGTCCCGCTTGCCCCTGAGCGCGCTTCGAACGACGACGCCGTCACGCCCGGACTCAAGGCTGTGACGGTTACACCGCTGCCCTTGAGTTCCAGCGCGAGGCCTTTCGAAAAGGAAAGGACATACGCCTTGGTCGCGTAATACGCGGCCATCCCGGGGCCAGCCGGTTGGTAGCCAACTACCGACGCGAGGTTGAGAATCTTGCCGCGCTGACGACTCACCATGCCCGGGAGCACGAGACGGGTGAGGTTTGTTAAGGCAGCGACGTTCAGGCGAACCATGCGGTCGAGCGCATCTGCGTCCTGCTCCCATACAGGGCCGTGGAGCCCGACACCGGCATTGTTGACGAGAACATCGAGCTGCACTCGGGCGGCCATCAGCTCGTTCCACAGGTCACCGACGCTCGCGGGCTCCGATAGATCTCGGGCGAGCACGCGAACGCTTATACCATGGCGCTCCCGCAACTCGGCACTGAGGTCCTCAAGCTGCCGTGCGCGGCGCGCGACTAACACGAGATCATGCGAGTCCGCGGCGAACAATCTCGCCAGCTCCGCTCCGATGCCGCTCGATGCTCCTGTGATCAGGGCCGTCGGGCGCGTCGTCACAGGGACCTACCTGCTTGCTTCCGCTTCGCGCACCCCGACTTCACGCACCCACGTGAGACCAAACAGCTGCCAGAGTGAGACGAAGTGCAGGACGAATGCGAGCGGCACCAGGAACGTCGGCACGAGAGCGAGCGGGAATTGCGTGGCCAACTCGGACGTCGGGGTCGTGTGGAAGACCTGCGCTGGCCCGGTGTTAGTCATGATGCCGAGCCCGATGGCTACCACGAGGTCTGCCAGACCGAAGAGATTGAAGATGATCGCGAGCCTGCGACCGCCCGGACGGTCCAGTCGATTAGCTACGCTGAAGGCGGCCAGGCCGACGATGACGTCGCCGATGCCAGATGGGAGCGCCCAGAGCGCCGGCATCTGTCCAGCCAACATCAGGACCAAGAACACGGCGCCCACAAGCCGCCACACGTTGAGTCGGATTAGGTTCTTCTGGTTCGTGAGAAGGCTGCGCAGCGACGGCGATATCGCGAGAAACAGCGCAAGCCCCACTAATGCGATTGCCAACTGGATGCCGACCGGTGGAGGGCTGCGCGTGTCCGGCGGCTTGTAGAAGCCCCGTAAGGCGAGCACCACAGTTAGCGCGGCCCAAGCCGCGAGCACCGCTCCAGCGATAACTGCAACCAACGCGGTGCGCGTCGAGGTTCGTTCGCGCCACATGACCGCGAACACCGCGACCACGACGGCCGCCATTGGGACTACTACCAGCCAGGCAAGCAACTGCGACGACACGCGCATTCCTCCGTACAGCTTGGCGCAACTGCGGGTACATCAGAAATACAAGTCCACGAGAAACTTGAGGTGCGAAACGATGCAGAACCTTGGTGGCCCCCGGCGGACTCGACAAGAAGGCACACGCGTGTGCCTAGGCGGGGCAAGCTTATGCGGAGTGGCTGTGCAGTTCGAGGATGCCCGGTGCGAATTTGTACGGGACTTGCGCGCGCCTGTAGCGGAGCGGAATTGCGTGGGGGTCATGCCCATATGCTGCTTGAATACTTTCGAGAAATGGCTCTGGTCGAAGAAGCCAGTCCTGAGGCCTATCGCCGATAGTGGAGCATTGGTGTCGGCGATTTCTCGGGATGCGCGCTCGATTCGGAGGTGACGAACGTACGCTCCAATCGACCGGTGAAAGTGCTGTCTGAATGTTCGCGCGAGATGAGACGGGTGGACGCCGACAGTTTGGGCAAGCGATGACAGCGTGAGCGGTCCGCAAAAGCCGTCGTGTACCAGATCACGTGCTTGTCTGAGCCACCCAGGTAGGTCGCTCGCCGCATCGTGAACGCTGGCGCGCGATTCCTCGGCAAGAACCTCCAGAATCAGTCCTTCAATAGCAAGCGGCGAGAAGGGGTCTCCGTTGGAGAATTCCCGGTAGATGTGGTGGCCAAGACTCGCGAGTTTCGCATTCTGAATGACACTCGGTTTCCTAGTGATGTCCGAGAATGGTTCGATACACTTCCGGCGCCGGGGATCGATCTCAATGAGAAGGCACGTGCCGCCGAGGCGGCCAAACTGATCGGCATGGCGCTCGCGGGGAGGCTTGAAGACCATCGTAGGGGGGGAGCACTCCCGGTCCAGACCGCGAACTCTTTCCATATAAGAGCCGGCAACGACATAAGAGCCGGCAACGACATAACAAATGCTTGCCTCCTGGTGCTCGTGCCAGGGAAGCCGACGATAAGGCGGTTGCCAGAATTCCTTGATAGCGAACCCGGCAATCGTCTTCGCTCTTGTGAAACCGAGTAGAGACGTTGGACTCATATGCGCGTCCACCGAGGACTCGAAGTAATCTAGTTGGCCTACTCCAGCGCGTCTCAATCGCCTATACCACTAGACCTCTCCGAGTCTTATACTCCGAGGTCCGTTCGACCGAAAAGTCGTTCGCTGACCTCAATTGACGAGGGAGATCAGGATCGATGGTGCAGACAGTCCCCGCAACTCCTCCGTGGGGAGTGAACATGCCGCCGGCCGCTGTCCGGCGCCACACAGCGGTTATCCTAGGCACCGTCCTGACATCCGCCCCGCAGCCCCTGCATCACCTTTCGCCTCGGAGCCGAACATGTCATCGGATACGAACGTCGTGCTGGTGCACGGCCCGCGCTCTGCGCGCTGCACGCTTCCCATTCTCGTCGGCCTCCTTGCGCTCGCCGCCCCGCTCGTCGGTCAAGCGAGACGAGGCCACGTCTATCACGTCAATTTCTATCAGGTCCGGCCCGGCGAGGAAAAGGCATACGATTCGGCGCTCGTCAGTGTCGTGACTCCGGTATTCGACGAGTTGGTGAAGCGCAAGGCGGTGGTGTCGTATCTGTTGCTCACCAAGACTGCCGGCTCCGGGGAGTACACGAATGTCGTCATTGTGGAGGTCGCATCACCGTCGGCCGCGGAGGGCACTTTCCAACGGGAACTCGAGGCAGCCACGCAGGCGGTGTTCCACAAGTCTTGGAGCGACGCGACCGTGCGGTTCTCCGAGCTGCGCCGATTCATGCACGCCGAGCAGTACACGCCGGCTGGCCAACGGCCCTAACGGCGGCATAACGCGCGATGGCCCGGGGCCTCGCGGGCCGGCTGTAGGACATGCTGCACGGTTACGTCCACTGCAACGGCGCTCCCCGGGCGCCGTTGTCCGACTGCGCATGGCACGCGCATGTGATTGGCACGAAGACCGATGCCGTAAGGGACCATTTTCGCAGGAGAAGTGCGATTATTGTCGCCCCACGAAAATGATCGACACGGCAAGTCTCTCCAGAGCGATCAGGACACGGCTGAGCAGGCGAGTAATCGGGCGCTGAGCCGCCTTCCGAAAGGCGAAAAAGACGGCTGCACACGGCGCGGCCAGTGCCACCATTTCTGCCACCATCGCGATTGTCCCCGCGATCGACACGGTAGACGCCTTGCAGAACTGCAAGCGACTTGCGAGGTTAGTTCTCCTCCGGCGCCGTAGCCAAGTGGTAAGGCAGAGGTCTGCAAAACCTCTATTCGTCGGTTCGATTCCGACCGGCGCCTCTTTGCACCGCAACGACTTGCGCGCTGCCGGTCTGAAATCTTGGGCACAAGAATGGGGACATAACACGGGGAGAGACGGGGGAGGAGGTGGAGCGTGTTGATGATTCCGAGCTGGGCCATCGGCTTTGCCTTCATCATCGTCGTGGTCGCGGCCGCGCAAGTTGTTGTGCGACGGCTCGTCGGGCGCGCGGACCGCAGCGCCGGGCAGAGTCCTACCGAGCCAGATGTCACGCGTCTCACGCAGGCGCTCGACGACGTGCAGCGCAGGCTCGGCGAACTCGAGGAGCGTATGGACTTCGCCGAGCGGGTGTTGGCGAAGGAGCGAGTCGCCGAGCGCCTAGGCCCACCGCACGGGTGACGCTGGGGTCGCAGGGCTCGGCGCATCCAACCCGACCACAGCTCTCTGTGACCAAATTTGTGCTGCTTCACGAGCAATTGCTTGCTCGTGCGGGCAAATCACGTAGACTTGGAGCCATGGTCAGACGCAAGAGGCCTGCGCAAGGCAGCTGAGGCGCGCTGGCGCGACCATTCGAGGTGCGGATCGTGAGGGCAGCCTTCTTCGACAGCCACCACCCAAGCGGGCCATGATGTCAGACCCGCGCGGGTTCCCCGGTAACGAGCGATTCCAGATCCAGCGCTGCCTCGGCTCCGGCGGCATGGGGGTGGTGTACGAGGCCCTCGACCGCGATCGGAACGCGGTCGTGGCCCTCAAGACCCTGCGCTGGACCGATCCTTCCGCGATCTATCGCCTGAAGCGGGAATTCCGCACGCTGGTCGGCATTGTCCATCCCAACCTCGTGGCGCTGTACGAGTTGTTCGGGGAAGCGGACGAATGGTACTTCACCATGGAGCTCGTGAAGGGCAGTCGCTTTCTCGAGTTCGTCCGACCCGACGTCCTGTCGGTCGAGCGGCTCCGCTCGGCGCTCGCCCAGCTGGCGACCGGTCTCGTCGCACTCCACAGCGCGGGCAAGCTGCATCGCGACCTGAAGCCATCGAATGTGCTAGTGACGCCGGAAGGCCGGCCCGTGATCCTCGATTTCGGCATTGCGGCGGACCTGGTGGCCGGCGAGGACCCACTCCGCACCGCGGAGGATGGGATCTGGGGGACCGCGGAATACATGTCGCCCGAGCAAGGGCGAGGAGAAGCGAGCGCGGCGAGCGACTGGTACGCGATGGGCTGCATGTTGTACGAGGCCCTCACCGGCCGGCTGCCATTCGCGGGAGCGGCGCTGCGGGTCCTGTTGGAAAAGGCGCAGCAGGACCCTCCCGATCCGAGCAAGGTCAAGCCCGGCCTGCCGGCGGATCTCGTGGCGCTGTGTCGGGACCTGCTGGCGCGGCGCTCCGAGCGGCGCCCTGGGGCCGAGGAGATCCTCTCGCGGCTTAGCGTCGCGTTGCCAGCGCCGGGCACCGTGGCGACCGCCCCCTCTCCGGCGAGTGCGCTGCTCATCGGTCGCGATGCGCAGCTCGCCGAGCTCGAGCGGGCATTCGGGCTCGCGCGGAGCGGCCGTGCCGTGCTCACGATCGTGCGCGGGCCGTCGGGGATCGGGAAGACGGCGCTCGTGCGCACGTTCGTCGAGCAGTTGGTGGCCGAGGATCGCGCCGTGGTGCTTTCGGGCCGGTGCTACGTGCGCGAGTCGATGCCGTACAAGGGACTGGACGGCGTGATCGACAGTCTCACGCGCTTCCTGCGGACGCTCGCGGACCGAGACCTCGACCGCCTGATCACCCGGGATCTCGCGACGGTGCTGCACCTGTTTCCGGTGCTCGGGCGGGTCCCGAAGCTGTTGCAGCTCCCCACCCCGGAGCGCGACGTGGTGGACCCGGTGGAGCTGAGGCGCCAGCGGTTCAGCGCCCTCCAAGGCCTGTTCCGGCGCATCGCGGCGGAGAAGCCGGTGGTGGTGCACATCGACGACCTGCAATGGGGCGACGCCGACAGCATCTTGCTGCTCGATTCGCTCCTCGGCCCCCCCGACCCACCGGCGCTCCTCGTGATCGCGAGCCTCTCGAGCGAGGACACGGCCTCGCCCCCACCCTTCCTCCGCACGCTGCTGGGCCGCACCGGGACCGAGTCGTGTCGCGAGCTGCGGCTGTCGGCCCTGTCCGAGGAGGACACACGGCGCCTGGCGCACGCTCTCCTGGAGAACGAGCGCCGCGAGGGGAGCGGTCGGATGCGCGGGAGCACGGGGCGCGCGGGGCCCGACGCGCGCGAGGGGAGCGATGGCGTGGAGGCGATCGTGCGCGAGGCGGCGGGCAATCCCTTCCTGGTGGAGCAGCTCGTACACTACGTCGCGCTACGGCCGCCGAACGGGAAGGCGGCTACCTCGGGTGTGAGCCTCGGCGACGTGCTCGAGGCCCGGCTGGCGCAGCTCCCGAGCGGGGCGCGCATGCTACTCGAGACGCTGGCGCTCGCGGGACAGCCGCTCGACGCCGCGGTGGCGCGCGACGTGGCGGGGCTCCAGGAGGACGAGCGGCAGCTCGTAGCGCTATTGCAGGCCGAGCGGTGGCTCAAGGACACCAGAAGCGCCGAGCGGCTCGAGCTGTACCACGACGGGATCCGCCGTGCCCTGTTGGCGCGCATCGATCCATCACGGGTGCAGCTGATGCACTTGAGTCTCGCCAACGCGATGGAAGCGCGCCGCGCTGACGATGCTGAGACGCTGTACGAGCATTACCTCGAGGCGGGGCAGCGGGAGCGGGCGCAGCGCTGCGCCACGCAGGCGGCGGTGAAAGCGGCCCGGGCGCTCGCGTTCGAGCGGGCGGCGCTGTTTTACCGCCGGGCGCTCGCCCTGACGCCAGAGGGCGGGGCGGAAGCCGCCGCTCTCTACGCCCAGCTGGGCGAGGCGCTCGCGAACGCGGGCGGCGTGCGCGACGCGGCTGAGGCGTACAGTCGCGCCGCGGCGCTGTCGAGCCCCTCGGACGCGCTGGAGCTGCGACGGCTCGCGGGGGAGCAGTTCCTGATCGGCGGACGGATCCAGGAGGGGCTCGACATGCTCAAGTCGGTCCTGGAGGCGACGGGCCTGGGTCTCTCGAAGTCGAAGGGCCGGGCCGTGGTGTCCCTCTTGTGGCACCGCGCCTGGTTGCGGCTGCGCGGGCTGCGCTTCGTCGAGCGCCGCGCCGCTGCGATCCCGTCCGCCCAGCTCGCACGGGTGGACGTGTGTCGCACCGTGGCCGAAGGGCTCGGTCACCTCGATACGATTCGCGCCGCCGATTTCCAGACGCGGCACCTGTTGCTCGCGCTCCGCGCGGGCGAGCCGGATCGTCTCGCCCGAGCCCTCGCGCTCGAAGGCGGGTTCTCGGCAGCACTCGGGGGCCGGAGCCGGTGGTACGACCGATTGTTGGCCGAGGCGGAGGGGCTGGGCGGCCGCATTCAATCTCCCCACGTCTTGGGCCTGTGCGCTGTCATGACCGGGGCGGCGGCCTACTTCGCGGGCGAGTTCGAGCGCGCCCGCGACGCGACGAAACAGGCGGAGCGGTTGTTGCTCGAGCACGGGATCGGCATCGCCTGGGAGCTCGTCACGGCGCGCTTCTACCACACGGTGTCGCTCTATTACTTGGGTGAGGTGGAGGAGCTCGGCCGCTGCGCGGCGGCGTATCTCAAAGATGCCGCGGAGCGCGGCAACCGGTTCGCCGCCCTCATGTTCCGCACCGGTCCTACGAACGCGACGTGGCTCTTCGCAGACGACGTCGCGGGCGCCCGGGGAGCACTCACGGAAGCCCTCGCCGAGTGGCCTGAGCAGCCGTTTGGGAGCCCACACTACATGGCGCTGACGGCGCAGGGGCGGATCGAGCTGTATGCCGGCACTCCGCGCACCGGCTGGGAAGCGGTCGAGCGGTCGTGGCCGGCCCTCAAGCGCACAGGGCTGTTCCGGATCCAGTCGGTGCGAATCACCGCTCGCCAGATTCGCGCGAGCTGTGGCGTCGCGGCGAGCCACACGGCGCCCTCGGGCTCGGCGCCGCTGCTTGCGGCTGCGGAGCGCGACGCGGCTGCCATCGCAGCAGAGCGCGCCCCCTATAGCGCCCCGACCGCGGCGCTCCTCACGGCCGGGGTCGCCGCACGGCGCGGGGACGAGGCCGCCGCGGCGCGCGCGCTGCGCGTGGCGCTCGCGGGGTTCGAAGCCTGCCACATGAAGCTGTTCCTGGCCGTCACCCAGCGGCGGCTCGGCGAGCTGGTGGGCGGGGACGAGGGGCGCGCGCTCGTGAACCAGGCGAACACCTGGATGACGACGCACCGGATCGTCAATGCGGACCGGATGACGGCGACGCTCGCCCCGGGGTTGCCCGACTGAGTATCTTTTCCGGCCAGCCTCTCCCCTTCCATCCCGTCGTCGTTACGCGACTACCGCCACCGCCCCGGACCGAAGAACGGCCGGTAGTAGTACGGCGTCCGGAACCCGAAGCCAAGCGTTATCCGCGAACCGTACCAGGGGTCCCACCAACCCGCCCAGGGATAGGGCGCATAGGCCCACCCGAGGTAACGCGGCTGGGGTGCGACGGCACAGGTCGCCACGTCGTAATCGAAGTGCTGCCCGTCACCGTGCATCCGTTGGACGATGCGCGCACCCGTCCGGCGTCGGCGCGGAGCACGACCAGATAGCCGTCCTCGGCGGTTTTTGCATACACCTTCGCTCGGTCGCCGAATCGATACTTGCCGTCGGAGCTGAACCACACCTTCACTGGGGGATCCGCGGCAACGCCGCGGGCGGCCGCGGGTGCAGCAGGCACGGCCAGGGAATGAAGTAAGAGCATTGGCAGCAGCATAACGTCTCCCTTCGCTACAAGATCACAACGACGGCGTCCAGACCGCGCACCCCAAACGCAGACGGGCTCCGCGGTCAGGGAGCCCGTTCCGTCTCGATTATTGAATACGGGACGCAGCGCGTGCCTGCTGACCGGGCGTTTCAGTCTGCCAGCAGCGCCCCAACGACGTGCAGGCTGAAACGCATCGGTACCTAGCCCGACAGCCGGTGAGCACTGTCACGGACCGAGGCTATTGCCGTCGGTTATGTAGGCGGGACCTAGAGCCGACGTCCGTGCGCGCGGATCCAACCCAAGCGCCGCTCGCGGACGGAATACCGCAGTTGCCGAACCATAGCGCCCCAGGAGCATGACCCCGATTGAGGCAACCTGACTCGCCCCGAGCTAGGTGGGACGCTATGGAGCGTGTGTGCCGTACCGCGTAGCCCTCTACTCGCACGACACCATGGGGCTGGGCCACATGCGCCGCAACCTGCTGTTGGCCCAGGCGCTCCGGCATTCCCGGCTGCAGGCCGTCGTGCTGATGATCGCCGGGGCGCGCGAAGCGAGCCTCCTCACGTCGACCGCCGGCGTAGACTGCGTGGCGCTGCCCTCGCTATGGAAGGACGGCGGCGGGCAGTATCACCCGCGCCACCTTGCGGTGTCTTTGGAAGAGCTCTTGGCCCTGCGGGGGAGAACCGCCGGCGCCGCGCTGGAGGCGTTCGCGCCGGACGTCCTGATCGTTGACACCGTCCCGCGGGGAGCCTTGCGGGAGCTGGACCCCGTCCTGGAATCGCTGCGCGCGCGAGGACGGACCCGGCTCGTGCTCGGACTGCGGGACGTGCTCGACGAGCCGGCCA